>Ga0187777_10000026_pt1 | contig 103178 bp, 88 predicted proteins | sample 1015_Q2_SP5_10_M_FD_132416 | JGI IMG/M metagenome (GOLD analysis project Ga0187777, IMG submission 132416) | Tropical peat soil microbial communities from peatlands in Department of Meta, Colombia - 1015_Q2_SP5_10_MG | ecosystem: Environmental > Terrestrial > Soil > Wetlands > Peat | place... | reverse complement strand
TCTGAGCCAGGATCAAACTCTCCAAAAAAATTTGACCCTTTACAATGTTACTCAAGGTAACTTGACTAGTTTTATACTCAAAAACCCGCCGATCCCAAACATCTTTTTTAGGAAAAATGTTTGGGATTCTTGCACCTATTTAGTTTTCAAAGACCATTTTTCTGCATCATCCGCAGAATAATAATAATAACAAAATAGAATTTCTTTGTCAAGAAAATTTATTATTCCGTAAATTATGCGGTGATTAATGTAATGCTCGGTTGATATGCATACAACTTCGAGGTTTTACCCGAGGTTTACCGCCGAACGAGCGCGCAATTTATCACAAGCAATATCCCCTGTCAAGATTTTTCTTCATCGTAAAGTTACTTTTTTATTTCTTCGGTACAACCTTTAAAAAACGTTTCTTCCCGATGCGTATTGTATATACCTCGTTGAACGGAATCGCGGTCACCACCGAAGCGTCCGCCGATAGTTCGGCATCGACGTCGGTTACTTTCTGCCTGTCAACTTCTACCGCTCCTGCCTTGATAAGCCTTCTCGCCTCTGAACTGCTCGGAACCGCAGCGGTCGCGGAAATAACCTTTGCGAGTTTCATTTTATCGCTGTCCCAGGGAACCTCCACAACGTCGATATCGTCGGGAATATCTTTCCTGCTGAAGACCTTCTCGAACTCGGCCCTCGCGTTCGCTCCCTCGTTTACGCCACAGAAACGGTCCACAAGCTCCACAGCAAGCCGCTTCTTTGCCTCCATGGGATGGAGGGTGCCGGCGGCAATGTCCTTCTTGATCCCTTCCAATTCAGTCAGCGAGACCGAGCTCACCAACTCATAGTACCGGAACATCAGCTCGTCGCTCACGGACATCACCTTGCCGAATATTTCCCGCCCCGGCTCGGTAATGCCGATATAATTCCCCAGGCTCTTGCTCATCTTGTTAACGCCGTCGAGCCCTTCGAGGAGCGGCATAAGCACGAGCGACTGCGCCTCCTGGCCGTAATCCCTCTGAAGCTCCCGCCCTACAAGCAGGTTGAACTTCTGATCTGTCCCTCCGAGTTCCACATCTGCCTTCAGCATCACTGAGTCATACCCCTGAATAAGCGGATAGAGGAACTCATGGATGCTGATCGGCAGTGCCGCCATATACCGTTTTTTGAAATCTTCGCGCTCGAGCATCCGGGCAACGGTATGTTTGGCTGCAAGCTGGATCATCTCTTCGGCTGTCATCTTCGACATCCAGTCGCTGTTGAATACAATCCTGGTCAATCCCGGGTCGAGTATCTTGTAGATCTGCTGCCGGTACGTCCTGGCGTTCTCGATGACCTCCTCTTTCGTAAGGTGCTTCCTGGTCTCGGACTTGCCCGTGGGATCGCCGATCATGCCCGTAAAGTCGCCGATGAGGAAGATCACCTCGTGCCCGAGCTCCTGGAACTGCCGCATTTTGTTCAACAGCACCGTATGGCCAAGATGGATGTCCGGGGCAGTCGGGTCGAAACCTGCCTTCACCTTGAGAGGCTTGCTGCTCTCAACGGAGCGCTCCAGCTTCTTCAGCAGATCATCCTCATTGATGATCTCGACTGCACCTCGCTTTACAACATCAAGTTGTTCCCTGGCAGCAAGCATGGACTTCAGAACCTCATCCTTATGATCTTAAGCTTCAGAATCCGGAGTTTCGATGGCTATTCTACGGATCTTGCCTGTTTCGACCCTTAACAGTCTTTTGCAAATCGACCTCTGATAAGAATATTTGTATTTTTCTAAATGGTCCGTATCCTTCAAGCGCGAAATTATTCGGCTTTCCCGATCAGATCCGTCACGATCTGCGCCATCAGAGGATGCGCGCCCACACAATCCGTTACGACGATGTCTATATTCGCATACTGTTTCTTTGCCTTCTCAACCAACTCCGGGATGTCTCTTGATACGTGAGCACCTGCCTGTATAAAAAAAGGCACGATCACAATCTTTTCCACCTGCTGCTGGACGCATTTTTCCAATGCTTCATGCGGTGTGGGCCGTACGTGCTGCAGAAACGCGTGCTCCACGATCTCATAGCCGCCGATCTTCCTGACCTCGACCACCACCCGCTTTACTGTTTCATCCGCTTCTATGCTTCGGCTTCCATGCCCCAGGATTATGACAGCTGTCTTCACGCAAACTCCTTGCGACGTGTGAGACTGAAGTTTCTATCACAACCTGCCGTAAAAGTCAATTTAATATTGACAGAAGGGAACCCTGAAGGTTAAATTATCTCTTACAAAAACAATAGGATCGGAAAGATCCTGACGCATGGAGGCCGATAACTATGGAAGGAGAAAATAAGGAAAAAGATTTTGTCATCCGCGATCGCCGCGTATACTCGTCCGAGGCCAGCGGGGGCTCTTCGGAACCCAAGGACAAACAGCCTGAAAAAGGACATTCCAATACGGAAAACGTTACGGGGGGCCCTGCGGAGCGGGCAGGAACCGGGTCTTATCAAGAACTGGATTTTTCATCGTTTATACTGTCCCTTGCCACCACCGCTCAGGTGGGCCTGGGGAACATACCGAATCCCCAGACGAACGAGCCTGCACAAGATCTTCCGGTTGCGAAGCAGATGATCGATATCCTCGGGATGCTGAAGGATAAGACCAAGGGCAACCTGACCGATGATGAGCAGGGACTGCTCGACTCGGTCTTATTCAACCTACGGATGCTGTATGTCAGGTCTGCGGGAAGTAATAAGACGGAGGAGAAAAAATAAGGAATATAACCAATACGAGGAACCTGTTCCCAGGCCTTTCCGTTCGCCCTTTTTTGTGAGGCTCATCGCTTAGCACGCCATAGGTTTCTGAGTAATCGGATTGTTTGCTTCTTTCGGTCTCACGGCAGCGCTTTCCCACAGCAAAAAAACGGCGGGTAGTTTCACCCGCCGCATGTCCGAGCTATTTCTTCTTAGCCGTTTTCTTCGTGGTCGTCTTCTTCGTTCCGCATTTTTTGCCGCATGCCATCGATCATCACCTCCTCGTGCTCATTATCTTTCACGACCAAACAACCATGGCTGGAATCATTCATTAAAACAACCCATTTCAGGAATCCCGATGGGGGGCTGCAGCCGGCGCCATGGAATACCCTGCAGTTGGTGCAAGGAAACCAGCCGTGAACGTGCCAACAGGAATCAGAGGCCTTGCAGAACCAGCTCTGCCTCCTGCACATCTTTCCGGATCTGGCGCACCAGCGACTCGGCACTGGGGAATTTCTCCTCCCCTCGCAGCCGCTTCACAAAAGATACGGTTATTTGCTTGCCATACAGGTCCCCGGCATAATCGAAGAGATAGACCTCGACAGACACCGAACCGGTATCGAAGGTGGGCCTTACTCCTATGGAGGCGACCCCTTTGAGCCTTAGCCCATCCACTGTGGCAAGCACAGCATAGACACCATATGCCGGAAGGAGCTCATTGGAAATGCGAAGGTTCGCCGTAGGAAACCCGAGCGAATGGCCACGGTGTGAGCCGTGCACGACCTCGCCTTCGATCGTATAGCGCCTGCCGAGAAAGGGAACCGCTTCGGTTACCCGCCCTGTCGAAATAAGGTCCCGGATGATGGAGCTGCTCACCACGGTCCCATCCACCTGCACCGCATCAACGACCCCGACCCTGAATCCATGGGTCTTTCCCATCACTTTGAGCGATTCGATGCTCCCCTCGCGCCCCTTGCCGAAGGCGTAGTCGTATCCCACATACACCTCCCGGACGCCTATTTTTTTATGGAGCACATCTCGAGCAAAATCTTCTGGGTTCTGATCGGCGAACTCGCGGGTGAAGTTCGCACAGATGACCACTTCGATGCCTGCGGCCTCAAAAAGCTCCATCTTCCCATGGAAGGTGTTGAGGAGTTTCGGCGAGCGTTCCGGAGCAAGCACCTTGAGCGGATGAGGCTCAAACGTGAAGGCGATGCTCGTGCCGCCTATTTCCGCCGCCCGGTCCACGACTCTCCTGAATATCGCCTGATGCCCCAGATGCACACCGTCAAAATTGCCAAGGGTCAGCACGGGGTTCGGAAGCTTTTCGCTGTAGTTTTTTACGCCGCGGACAATTCTCATATGCGCAGGGATAATCGCACAATGAGACGAAATTGTCAACCACGTGTTATGCAAAATCTATTGACAATAAAACAGGCGCTGTGCTATAAAAGAAGTCTTTTGGAGCATAGTTACGGCGGGATTCCGGCAAGGATTCAATAGATGGCAACAATAACCCCCTTCAGGGGAATCTTATATGATCAGACGAAAGCGGGCTCTATCGGTAATCTCGTCTGTCCGCCCTATGACATCATATCGCCGGTCGAACAGCAGGAGCTCTACAGAAAAAGCCCCCATAACATCGTCCGGCTCGAATTCGGTCTCGAGAGCCCCGCTGACACCGAGGACGACAACCGGTATACCCGTGCGGCCGCTCTTCTGGAGGATTGGTTCAAAGCGGATATACTGCGGCAAAGTCCGGAACCTTCACTCTATATCTATGAGATGGAGTACCCTATCGGAAAAGTCGTCAAGCGGCTGCGAGGATTCATCTGCCTGGTCAGGATAGAGGACTACGACTCGGGCGTCGTCAGGCCTCACGAGACGACGCTCTCGGGCCCCAAGACGGACCGCCTGAACCTCCTGCGCGCATGCAAGGCGAGCTTCAGCCAGATATTCTCGCTCTTCTCCGACCCGCAGGGGAAGACATCAGGAATTCTCGCGAAGATGACCTCGAGGCCCGACATGGAAGTGAAGAACAGCGATGGTGTCCTGCACCGCGTCTGGACCCTGAATGGTAAACAGGATATCCAGGCCATTGTCCGGGAAATGGTGGACAGGCCCTTATTCATCGCTGACGGCCATCACCGCTACGACACATCGCTGAACTATCGAAATGAACGGCGCAAAGAAGACGGGGCATTCACCGGCGACGAGCCGTACAACTATGTAGCCATGTATTTGGCTCGCCTTGAAGACCCGGGGCTGACTATCCTTCCGGCACACCGGGCGCTCTTCAACCTGACCGGCTTCAATCCGCAACGGTTCGAGGATGATTTGAACCGCTACTTCAATATCGAGCGTATCGATTTCGACGAGAAGTCAGAGCATGCGGACCGGCGGACGGTCTTGGACACCATGGTTCACCGCGCAGACCATGCCCATGTCTTTGGGATGATAGTCAAGGGCGAGCACAGCTACTATCTCCTGTCCTTGAGGAACGAGGACGACATGGATGTCCTTCTTCCGGACAAATCGCCCGCTTACCGGAGGCTGGATGTCTCGATCCTGCATCACCTGGTCATCGACAAGCTTCTGGGGATCAAGATAAAGACCCACAAGCTCGGTCTCAATATTGAATACATCAAAGATGTCGATGATGCGGTAAAGCGGATTCAGAACGGTTCTGCGGATATCGTCTTTTTCATGAATCCCACGAAGGTGAGCGAGGTCAAGGAGGTCGCTGCCGCAGGCGAGCGCATGCCGCAGAAGGCCACCTACTTCTATCCAAAGCTCCTGACGGGGCTCGTGATGAACAAGCTGGGCTGAATCAAATCTGGAAATGATAGACTAAGATAACTGGGCATGCTCGCGCATGCTTAAGCTAACGATGCGATTCCCGTTTTGAATTCTAAACTTGCTCTTTAAGGAGGCTACCATGGCTGTAAGAGTTGCAATCAACGGATTCGGCAGAATCGGAAGGAACATGTTTCGTGCGTCCCTGAACAACAAGGACCTCGAGATCGTCGCTATCAACGACCTGACTGACGCAAAGACGCTCGCACATCTCTTGAAGTACGATTCCATGTTTGGCGGCTTCGATGCGGATGTAAAGGCTGGCGACGGCAAGCTTATCGTGAGCGGCAAGGAGGTGGCCGTCGCGGCAAAGGCCGACCCTGCTGAGCTGCCCTGGAAGGACCTGAAGGTCGACATAGCCATTGAGTCAACCGGACGCTTCGTGGATCGCGCCGGCGCGGAGAAGCACCTCAAGGCGGGCGCCAAAAAAGTGATCATCTCTGCACCGGCAAAGGACCCCGATGCCACGTTCGTAATCGGCGTGAACGAGCATACCTATGATCCCGCGAAGCACAACATCGTCTCCAATGCCTCCTGCACCACGAACTGCCTCGCACCCGTAGCCAAGGTGCTCCACGACAATTTCGGCATCGTGCACGGGCTCATGAACACCATCCACTCCTACACCAATGACCAGCGGCTCCTCGACTTGCCGCACAAGGATCTCCGCAGAGCCCGGGCCGCCGCTCTGTCCATTATTCCGACATCGACCGGCGCGGCCAAGGCTGTTTCCCTGGTGCTGCCGGAACTCAAGGGCAAGCTCGACGGCATATCGCTCCGCATTCCCACGCCGACGGTGTCGGTCGTGGACTTTGCAGCCGAGGTCTCCCGCAAGGTCACCAAGGACGAGGTGAACGGCGCTTTCAAGGCCGCCGCAGAGGGCAAAATGAGGGGGATACTCCAGTTCGAGGAGCAGCCTCTCGTCTCTATTGACTTCAAGGGGAACCCCCACTCCTCCATCGTGGATGCGGCGCTTACGAGCGTCATGGACAATACCATGGTGAAGGTTATATCCTGGTACGACAACGAGTGGGGCTACTCATGCAGGCTTCGCGACCTTGCGATCATGATGGCGAAGAAGGGGCTGTAGGAGAAGACGACCTTCGAACAGACAATCGCAAACGATTGCCAGGCTCCACACTTCAGTGCCCGAAGCCGTTGGAATTTGATCCTTGGCGCTTTAATCCTTTCGGAATTCTGTGTTTGAAATTCTGAATTCTTCTCCCGTGAGGTGCGGCATGGACAAAAAGACGATCAAAAATGTTGACTTAAAAGGCAAGCGGGTCTTCATCCGGGCTGACTTCAATGTGCCGCTCGATGAGAACGGCAACATTACCGATGACGGCAGAATACGCTCGACGCTGCCGACCATCAACTATGCGATCGACGAGGGCGCGAAAGTGATCCTCGCATCGCACCTCGGCCGTCCCAAGGGCAAGCCCGACGCGAAATACAGCCTCGCCCCGGTGGCAAAACGGCTCAACCGACTCCTCAACAAGGAGATAAATTTCCTGAACGACTGCGTCGGACCGGACGTCGAGTACGCTGTACAGGGAATGCGGCCGGGAGATGTGGTCCTTCTCGAAAATCTCCGGTTCCACGCCGAGGAAGAGAAGAACGACGAGGCGTTTTCAAAGGCACTGGCTTCCCTTGCCGACGTATACGTGAACGACGCCTTCGGCACCGCCCACCGGGCGCATGCATCGACGTTCGGCATCGCTAAACACGTGAAATACGCCGTAGCGGGGTTTCTGATGAAGAGGGAAATCGACTACCTTCAGAAGACTGTGGCTGATCCCGTGCGGCCCTTCGTGGCCATTCTCGGCGGGGCGAAGGTCTCAGGAAAGATCGGCGTCATAGAGAACCTTCAGAACAAGGTGGACAAGATCATCGTCGGCGGCGCCATGGCCTTCACGTTCATCAAGGCCCGGGGCCAGGAAGTGGGCAACTCACTTGTTGAGACACAGATGCTCGAGATGGCCCAGAACATCCGAAAGGGTCTGCGGGATACCGGGATAAAATTCTACCTGCCGGTCGATTTCGTGGTCGCCGAGAACATGAACGATGGGGCTGAGGCAAAGATCGTGACCTCTCAGGAGATCCCCAAGGACTGGGTGGGGCTTGATATCGGTCCGGCTACGACGAGGCTCTTTTCCGAAGCGCTCCAGAACGCGAAAACCATCATCTGGAACGGCCCCATGGGCATGTTCGAAAAAGACGCCTACTCGCGCGGGACCTTCGCCATTGCGCGCGCAGTGGCCGATTCGTACGCCCTGACCATCGTCGGAGGCGGCGACACCGATGTGGCGGTGCACAAGGCAGGCGTATCCGACAGCATCACTTTCATCTCGACGGGCGGCGGCGCATCGTTGGAGCTGCTGGAAGGGAAGAAACTCCCCGGACTTGCAGCCCTCACGGACGATGGGGATTAACAAGATCCGAGTCCCTCGCAGGGCCGATCGACATGCCCGCAAGACCAATGGGAGTTTTTTCTGTTCTCAATCTTTGCACGATGAAAGGAATTCAAGATGAATCCAAAAAGACGGCCCATCATGGCAGGAAACTGGAAGATGAACAAGACCACGGCCGAGGCGCGTGACTTGGCGGGCAAGCTCATCCCGCACATCGGCGGGGTCAGGGACAGAGACGTCGTTCTCGCTCCTCCGTTCACCGCTCTTCAGGCCGTGGCCGAGGCGATCAAGGGAACGGGGGTCGCCCTTTCGGCCCAGAACCTGCATTGGGAGGATAAAGGAGCCTTCACCGGGGAGATATCGGCCGAAATGCTGTTGGATTTGGGCTGCAAATATGTTATCATAGGCCACAGTGAACGCAGACAGTTCTTCGGCGAAACCGATGAGACGGTGAACAGAAAGATCAGACAGGCCCTGAACAAAGGCTTGCTTCCCATCGTCTGCGTCGGAGAAACCCTGAAAGAGCGAGAGGCAGGCGCTGCAAACGCGGTGATTGAGCGACAGGTCGCCGGTGCGCTTCAGGGCGTCACGGCGGCAGAGATGGATAAAGTGATCGTCGCCTACGAACCGGTCTGGGCCATCGGCACAGGCAAGACCGCAACCCCGGACCAGGCGAACGAGATCCACAGCTTCATCAGGAGCAAGGTCCAGATCTCTTACGGCAAAGATGTCGCCGGTTTGCTTCGCATACAGTATGGCGGGAGCGTCACACCGGAGAATGTGTCGGCGCTCATGTCCATGCCTGACATCGATGGAGCACTCGTGGGCGGCGCAAGCCTCAAGCCAGAATCGTTTGCGGCGCTCGTAAAATTTACCTAGATATTCGGTTCACAGGGGCGCAGAGAAGGACTTCGCAGCGCTTTCCGGCTGCACATTATATGATGCTTCCGGCTTCGGCGATTTTCCCGGAGATCTCGGTGCTGCTGTGGTTAAGAATGAGGAGGGAACTCAGCAATGCGTATTTTCTTAATAACGCTTCATGTCATCGTCTCCGCCATCCTGGTGTCGATGGTCCTTTTACAGAAAGGAAAGGGCGCTGACATCGGCGCGGCCTTCGGAGGTGCGTCTCAGACCGTTTTCGGGCCGAGGGGGGCGCAGAGCTTCATGGCCAAGCTCACCACCGGCGCCGCTGTCCTTTTCATGATAACGTCGCTCGGCCTCGCGCTCACAACGTCGAAAAAGAGCTCGGTCATGGAAGGGGTAAAACAGGAGCAGACACAGCAGGCTCCGGCAGTGCCGCTCGCCCCGCCCGCGCAGGCCCCGGCACCGGCGCCAGCAAAATAATCTGATTATGGCGCTTTGATGTCGCAGCACATCCTGAAGGGTAGGCCATGCCTACCCTTTTGTTTTTAATACGATAGTTGCGGCTAACCGCGGGAGGCTGTCATTGCGAGCGGACATCGGGAGTGCGGCGACCCGGTCACGTGAAAGTTCAGTTGCTTCTTCGAACCGCGCCTCCTGGTCCCCTCGCGCGCCGCTGACACAGTTCTGAAGCATGAATAAACAGCTCACAATTTATATAATTCCCTTCTTCTTTCTCGTCCTTGCCTGCGGTCAGCAAGCGGAGCGAAACCCCAACACGTTCGTAGAGAGTTCAATCGGAGACGCCCGGAGACTGAACCCGGTAATAGCGAACGATTCGGCATCGGGATCGATCAATGACCAGGTCTTCAATGGCCTCGTAAAGTACGACAAGGACATCAGGCTCGTGGGCGACCTCGCCGAGCGATGGGACGTATCAGCCGACGGCAAAGCCGTCACTTTCCACATTCGCAAGGGCATCAAATGGCATGACGGCGTGGAATTTACCGCCGATGACTGTCTGTTCACCTATCAGAAACTCATCGATCCCAAGGTTGTTACTCCCTACAGCAGTTCATACATGGACGTCAAGAAGGCCGAAGTCGTTGACCGTTACATCTTTCGGGTGTCCTACGCGGAGCCATTTTCCCCGGCCCTGGAGAGCTGGGCCATAGGCATGATTCCGAAGCACGTGCTGGAGGGGAAGGACATAAATAACGATGAATTCAACCGGAACCCTGTCGGAACGGGGCCGTATAAGTTCAAGGAGTGGATTACAGGCCAGAAGATCGTGCTCGATGCGAACGATCAGTACTTTGAGGGGAGGCCGAACATCGACCAGTTCATCTATCGGATCATTCCCGACAGCTCAACCATGTTCCAGGAACTCCTCTCCGGTGGCGTGGACATGATGGGGCTTTCTCCACTCCAATACCTCAGGAAGAGCGAGACGCGGAGGATCAGGGAGAATTACCGCAAGTTCCGCTACCCGGCGAATGCGTACACCTATATGGGATATAATCTGACGAACCCCCTCTTCGGCGACGTCAAGGTGCGTCAGGCGCTCTCCTATGCAATCAATCGGCAAAGCATCATCGACGGCATACTCCTCGGCCTCGGCAAACCCTGTACCGGGCCCTTCTCATACGTCTCCTGGGCTTATAATCACAAGGCCAAGAGCTACCCCCATGACCCGGAACGCGCCAAGAAGATGCTTGCCGAAGCAGGCTGGAAGGACTTGAACGGCCAGGGCATCCTGGAGAAGGATGGGAAACCATTCAGATTCACAATCCTCACAAACCAGGGGAACAATGAGCGAATCCGCTCCGCCGAGATCATCCAGCAAAACCTTAAGGCGGTCGGTATCGACGTAAACATTCGGGTCATGGAATGGCAGGCTTTTTTGGAACAGATAGACAAGCGTTCCTTCGACGCCATTATCCTCGGATGGGGCATGGGCCGCGACCCGGATATCTACGACATCTGGCATTCGAGCAAGACCAAAAAAGGAGAATACAATTTCATCGGCTACAAGAATGCGGAGGTCGACCGGCTTCTCGTGGAGGGTCGCCGCACCTTCGATATCGAAAAGCGCAAGAAGATCTACTACCGCATCCATGAGATCCTGGCCGAGGAGCAGCCCTATGCATTCCTGTATGTTCCCGACGCCCTGCCGGTCGTTCACAAGCGCTTCAAGGGAATCGAGGTGGCGCCTCTCGGCATCATGTACAACTTCATCAAGTGGCACGTGCCAAAGGACAGGATGGAGTGGCAAATCGAATGAAACATCGAAGCACGGCTCTGCCGTGGAATGCTGAACTCCAAATTTGCTGAGCATACTGCTTGGCCCTTGTCATGCGAGCATTATGTGCATTTGAGCCTTGCAAGTCAGCAGTCGGAAAATGACTATCATTAGCGTACAAAATCTTTCCAAACAGTTCAAGGATGTACACGCCGTAGACGGAATATCCTTTGCGGTGAGCGAGGGAGAAATCTTCGGCTTCCTCGGGCCGAACGGGGCGGGCAAGACCACGACAATCAACGTCCTTTGCACGCTCCTCTCGCCCACCGGCGGAAGTGCTGCGATCGCCGGATACGACTGTGCCAAGCATCCGGATGAGGTGCGGTCGGCAATAGGACTCATCTTTCAGGACACCACGCTGGACACGGGGCTCACGGCCTATGAGAACCTGAAGTTTCACGCCTATCTCTACAACCTCGACCGCAAGCTCACCGAGCGCAGGATCGATGAGATGCTGAGCGTCGTAGAGCTCCAGCACCGGAAGCATGACCTCATCAAGAACTTCTCCGGCGGCATGAAGCGTCGCCTTGAGATCGCGCGGGGCCTGCTTCACTATCCGCGCGTCCTGTTCCTGGATGAGCCTACTCTCGGCCTCGACCCGCAGACGCGGACGACGATCTGGGACTTCATCAACATGCTCAGAAAGAAAGAGAAGATCACCGTGTTCATGACCACCCATTACATGGAAGAAGCCGAGAACTGTGACCGCATTGCGATCATCGACCACGGGAAGATCATCGCCATGGGCACCCCTTCGAAACTCAAGGAGATGGTGCACGGTGACATCATCCATCTCGTGACCGCGGACAACCTGCGTGCGATCCAGGAAATCGGATATACGTTCAACATCGCTGCGCGCGAGGAGAACGGCGGCCTCTCGCTTGAAACCGAGAAGGGCGAAGAATTCATCCCGAAGCTGATCCACGCGCTGACTGTCGAAACTCTTTCCGTGAGCCTCAAGAAGCCGACGCTGAACGATGTGTTCCTTCTGCTCACGGGCAGGACCATAAGGGACGAAATGCTCCAGAACGATAAAGAGGTCACGCGTGAGTTCGTCCGGAGCCACAGAAGGGCGCAGAGGTGATCCAGTTCCGGCCCATATATGTCATCTGTCTGCGGGAGTTCAAAAAATTCTTCCGGGAAAAGAGCCGCCTCCTCGGTACGCTGGCGCGGCCCGTGCTCTGGCTCTTCGTGGTCGGGAACGGCATGAGCGCCCTCATCCGCCCGCAGGCCGGCTTCTCCTATCTGCAGTTCATCTTTCCCGGCATGATCGGCATGACGATCCTCTTCGCATCGATCTTCTCGTCCATCTCGATCGTCTGGGACCGGGAATTCGGGTTCATGAAGGAGATGCTCGTGGCCCCTATCTCCCGACTTTCCATCATCATGGGCAAGGCTATTTCGGGCACGGCCATCTCCGTGGCCCAGGCGGTCATCATCCTGGTCCTCATCCCCTTTCTCGGCATACGAATCACTTCTCTGCAGTTCGCTGAGGTCGTCGCGGTGTCCACACTCGTTTCCTTCTGCATCACCTCCATCGGCATCCTCATAGCGGCGCGTCTCACCTCCTTCGACGGGTTCAATATCATCATGAATTTCATCGTGATGCCCATGTTCTTCCTTTCCGGGGCCATGTATCCGGTGTCATCCATGCCGCATGCCCTCCGCGAGTTAACGCATATCAATCCGCTTACCTACGGAATCGACGCTTTAAAGCATGCACTGCTGAGCAACGCAGAATCTCGTCTCGGCCCGGAGTTCCCTCTCTCGCTGGACCTAACCGTCGTGATCGGCATATCCGCAATCATGCTCACGTTCGCAGCCCTCTCTTTCCGGAGAAAGGATTAACAGGGGCTTTTCAGGGAAAATCACAAAATTTCCTTGAGTTTTCCCCGGCAACAGACTATTATGGGGCTTTGCGGCACAGTGCTTACCATTTCCAGGATAGAGGAGACACGATGTCCAGAGCAGACAGGTTCTTGAAGGCATGCAGACGTGAAAGCGTTGACTGTACCCCGGTATGGATGATGCGCCAGGCGGGAAGATATTTGCCGGAATACCGCGAGATCCGGGCAAAGCACACCTTCCTGGAGATGTGCAAGACGCCTGAGCTCGCCGCAGAGGTGACGATCCAGCCAGTGCGGCGCTACGAGATAGACGCTGCGATCATCTTTGCCGATATCCTGCTCCCGCTGGAACCCATGGGAATCGGCTTGGAGTTCGCCAAGGGCGAAGGACCCGTGATCCATAACCCTGTGCGCACCATGGCCGACGTGCAGAAGCTCAAGCCCATCGATGCGGCCAACCAGATCGAGTACCTCATGAAGGCCATCAAGCTCGTGCTCAGGGAGCTTGATGGAAAAGTTCCGCTCATCGGCTTCTCCGGAGCGCCCTTCACCCTCGCGAGCTACATCATCGAGGGCGGCGGATCGAGAAATTACGAGCATGCCAAGGCCATGATGTTCGCCGAGCCCGGGGCCTGGCACAAACTGATGGAGCACCTCACCGGCGTCATCATCAATTACCTCAATGCACAGATCGATTCTGGGGTGCAGGTGGTCCAGCTCTTCGACAGCTGGGTGGGTGCTCTCGGTCCGAGCGACTACCGCGAGTTCGTGCTGCCGCACCAAAAGAACGTGATCGCCGGGGTCAAAGGTGACGTGCCGCTCATCCATTTCGCTCATGGGGCAACGCACCTCCTCGAGATGGTGGCCGAGGCAGGCGGCGACGTAATCGGGCTTGACTGGCGCTGCGATCTCGATGCTGCCTGGAAGCGGGTGGGATTCGACAAGGCCGTGCAGGGAAACCTGGATCCTGTTTCGCTCTTCGGCTCCAGGGATTTCATCCGGAAGCGCACAAAGGAGATCCTCGACCGGGCAGCAGGCAGGAACGGCCACATCATGAACCTCGGCCACGGCATCCTGCAGCAGACGCCGCTCGACCATGCCGCGGAATTCATCAATGCAACGCATGAACTGAGCACGAGATAACGCCGGAAGCATCAAAGCTCCCCTTGCCGCACAAGGCCGATTTTCTGGAGCCTGAACGTTTGGGATTTCTTTGATATCCGGATTTTAAATTTCCGTCATGACCCGTACAGCCATCATACTCATTGCCCTCGGCGGTCCGCGGTCGCTCAGCGAAGTGGGACCGTTCATGGCCGCCTTTATGGGAAGACCGGTGCCGCCGTCCGTTGTGGACGCCGTAGTGGATCGATACAAACTCATTGGCGGCAAGTCGCCGCTGCCTGAGATCATTAAGGCGCAGGCCGAAGCCTTGACTGAGGAGCTCGGTAACGGCTACCGGGCCTATGAAGGATTCCGTTATTCAGAGCCGACGGTTGCTGAATCATTTGAGCAAGCCGTTAAAGACGGTGCGCGACGCGTTATCGCCCTCTCGATGTCGCCCTTCTCGACCGAAGTCACAACCGGGGCATACAAAAGCGCGTGCGAAGGGTTGGGAGGCGGGGATACCTGCCCGCTCTTCATTGCAAGCTGGCACGATAACCCCTTTTTCATCAGGGCATGGCAGGAAGGGGTGTCCGCAGGCCTTAAGCGTTTCAGGCCGGAACAGCAAAAGTGCGTCGCCGTCCTCTTCACCAGCCACAGCATCCCCGTGCGGTACATCGCCGCAGGCGATCCGTACAAGCGGCAGGTTGAGGAGACCGTAAAGCTCGTTGTCGGCAGCCTTGACATCAATCTGTGGCGCATAGCCTGGCAGAGCAAAGGCACGCGGGCGACAGAGCCCTGGATCGAGCCCGAGGTGGAGCCAACCCTGGACAAGCTCGCTCTGGAAGGGTGCAAGGCCGTGCTCGAGGTCCCGATCGGCTTTACCTGCGACCACATGGAGACGCTCTACGACATCGACATCGTCCATCGTGCGCACGCAAAAAGGCTGGGAATGGAATTCGAGCGTGCAGAGTCGCTAAACACATCGCCACTCTTTATTAAGGCGCTTGCGGACATTGTGAGGAGAGCGGTTTGAGCCTTTGTTTGTTATATGGGGGGAATCGAGCTCTATTAAAAGCCTTTATCATCTCATTTCAGCGAATCCGGGCGAACTCTGCGCCCAAATATGGGGTTTAAACTATGCCGAAAGTCATTATCGTGGGCGGCGGTATTGCCGGCCTGGCCGCTGCCGTACATCTGAAATCCGGGGCGAAGGCCCATGGGAAGGCCATCGATATCGTGTTGCTTGAAAAGGACAGGCGCATCGGTGGAAAGTTTATCACCGAAAAGATCGGCCCTTTCACCGTCGAAGGCGGGCCTGACAGCTTCCTGCCGGAAAAGGTCTGGACCGTGAACCTCGCGCGCCATCTCGGTCTCGAGTCCGAGATGATGCCCACGAACGAGCAGTTCAAAGGCACCTATCTCTATTCGAAAAATAAGCTCCACGCGCTGCCCGATGGCGTGATGCTCATGGTGCCGACCATGCTCTGGCCAATGGTGAAGTCCGGCCTCATCTCCTGGCCAGGGAAGCTCCGGATGGGAATGGAAGTAATCATTCCAAAGAGAAAGGACCGGGGAGACGAAAGCCTGGCCGACTTCGTGACCCGCAGGCTGGGTCGCGAATGCCTGGAGAAGATAGCGGAACCGCTCGTCGCCGGCATCCATACGTCGAACCCGGACAACATGAGCGTCCTCGCCACATTCCCGCGCTTTGTCCAGATGGAACAGAAGAGCGGCAGCCTCATTCTCGGAATGCTCTCGGCGATGAAGAAACGGCCTTCGAGCGCGCCGCCACCCAAGCCCGGTGCGCCTAAGATGACCTTCTTCATGAGCTTCAAGGATGGCATCCAGGCCCTCTCGGACAAATGCGTCGAATATATCGGAAATGAATCGATCAGGGTCGGCGCGGGGGTCAAGGCCGTTGAGCCGCGCAGTGGCGGAGGATATGCCGTTTTGCTCGAAAGCGGAGAGACCCTCGAAGCGGACCATGTCATGCTCGGCACGGCGTCATACGATTCCGCAGAGATGATCAAGGGTCTGGACGCGGACCTTGCCGCGCAGCTGAATAAAATCGAATGGTCGACATCGGCTACGGTCTCGATCGCTTTCCGTAAGGAAGACGTGAAAGTGCCGCTCAAAGGGTTCGGCTTCATAGTCCCTCGCGTCGAAGGCAGAAGTATCAATGCGGCCACCTACAGCTCCATCAAATGGTCGTTCCGCGCTCCCGACGATCATGTCCTCGTCCGCGGCTTTGTCGGAGGCGGGCATCATGAAGAGCTCGTGAACGAGCTCGATGATGCGAGGCTCGTGAGGACAGTCCTGGAAGAGCTGGACGCGATCGTCGGCATCAAGGCAGAGGCCCGGTTCTCCAAGGTCTACCGCTGGTACAGAGGCATGCCCAAGTATACCGTTGGACACTTGGACCGGATATCCGTCATCGACCGGTCCGTCGCCATGCATCCGGGTCTGCACCTTATCGGCTGCTCATACAAGGGCATCGGCATCGGGGATTGCGTCCACGAGTCTCAGATCGCGGCGGAGAAGATACTGAAGGCGTAGCACATTCTCCCAGCCCGCATGAGCGCTACGGGAATGAGCGCAGTCTCAAGAAGAACGCAAGACTGGTTCACAGCCCATAATGAGATCCGTCCGTGTCATTCGACCGTTTCGCGCAGTAATCGTCTTGCCTTGAACTGCGTTTGACCGTGTCTGTCGATTTCTTCTCGACAAAGTCATAGATATACTTTAAACTGCTTTTTATGAACCACTTCATGGATGTAAAGATATACTATGAGGACACGGACTGCGGCGGCGTAGTGTACTACGCGAACTACCTAAAGTACATGGAGAGGGCGCGGACCGAATACCTCGCGAGCCGAGGCTACTCCGTCAAGAAGATGATGGATGAAGGCACGATCTTCATGGTGCTTCGCGTGGAGATCGATTACAAGGCTCCGGCGCATTACGGGGACATGATCGAAATCGAGACATGGGTCTCGGACATCTCCCGCGTTACCGCGGTCTTCAACCACATAATGAGGGAAAAGGCTACCCGCAGGGTCATCGTGGAATGTAAAGCCAAGATCGTATACGTCGACAAGAACGGAAAGCCCAAGCGCCTGCCTGATGAATACGTAGAAAGGTTGAACTGATACCGTCTCCGGCAAAGACACAAAGTGCGCTCCAGAGATTCCGAACTGCCTCTGCATCGTAAGCCCAGATCCATCAGGACGGCATCACAAGTATCGCTCGTGGCAGTCAACCTCAGCATCCCGCCGGGCTTTGCGGGCGACAGAACCTCACATGGCTTCACTGACATATGACAGCATTTCCCTCCGTGGCGCCGGAGTCGTAACCATCGTCCAGCATAAGAAAGGTCATCGCTTCACCCTCGACAGCCTCCTGCTCGCGGACTTCTGCCGCATCAAACCTCGAGGCAGAATACTCGAACCTGGTGCAGGGACAGGGATCATCTCGATTTTGCTCGCAAGAAAATTCCCCAAAGCGCTGTTCGTGGCGGACGAAGTTGAACCGTCTTCATACAGCCTCCTGTGCGACAATATCGAGAGGAATGGGCTTCTTGACCGTATCCTTCCCGTCAATCGGGATGTTAAATATCTGGGCCGATCGATCATGCCGGAGGCCTTCGATGCCATCGTCGCGAATCCGCCCTATATCAGATCAGGAACAGGCAGAAAAAGCCCCTCGCCCGAACGTCAAATGGCCCGGCAAGACCTGACGGCATCCCTGCATTTCTGGCTCAATCTCCAATCGCTTTTAAAGAACAAGGGCAGGTACTTCATCGTCTATCACGCCGGCAGGCTGGCAGAACTGGTTGCGCTGATGAGAATGCGCAATATCGAACCCAAACGTATGCGCCTTGTGCATCCCCGTGCGGATAAACCCGCATCACTTGTTTTGATCGAAGCAGTAAAGTCTGCCGGCATCGGCCTCGATGTCCTGCCACCACTCGTCGTGCATCAAACGGACGGTAAATATACCGAAGAGATGCACCGTATCTACAATCTGACGTAAAGCCCTGTCCAACTATGCTATAATTCTAGCAATAAGCTCCTGTTTATTTATTGTGGTCTTTCCTGCGCCTCTCAATAGAGGCACTGCTCCGTACCCGTTTCCGTGTGACAAACTAAGGAGGGTCTCTTATGGCGGAACAGTCATTTACGTATATTATCATCGGTGGGGGACTTGCAGGCGCTTCGGCCATAGACGGCATCAGGGAACTCGACAAGAAGGGTTCTCTTCTCATGATCGGAAGAGAAAAGCACCTGCCGTACGACCGCCCGCATCTCTCCAAGAAATTGTGGTTCGGCAAGAAGAAGGTCGAGGACATTTTTCTTCATAAGCACGAATTCTATGCGCAAAATAACGCCGCGATAGCCGTCGGTGCCACCGTAAAGACGCTCGATGCCGTAACCAAGACTGTGACCGACGACAAAGGCAAGACCTATCGTTTTGAGAAACTCCTGCTGGCCACAGGAGGCATTCCGCGGACCCTGCCCATCCCCGGAGGGAATCTCGAGGGCATCTGCTATTATCGCTACCTCGATGATTACCTGCGGATACGGCAGGAGGCGTCAGCGGGAAAATCCGCCGTGGTCATCGGCGGCGGATTCATCGGGTCGGAGGTGGCCGCTGCACTCAACATCAACAATGTTGACGTGACCATGATCTTCCCCGATCCCTACCTTGTGAGCAGGGTCTTCCCCGAATACCTGGGACGGGCTCTACAGGACCACTACCGTGCACGCGGGATAAAGATTCTCGCAGGTGAGCAACCCTCGGTCTTCTCAAAAGATGGAAAGGGTTTTACGACATTCACGCTGAGCGGCAAGAAAATCGAGTCGGACATGGTGATCGTGGGTGTCGGCATCAGACCGTCCATCGAACTCGCCGGTGCCGCGGGCATCCAGACGGGAAACGGTGTCGTGGTGAATGATTACCTCCAGACCTCGAACCCCGAAATCTTCGCGGCTGGAGATAATGCATTCTTTCCTTACCAGGCGCTCGGTATCCAGACGCGGATCGAGCACTGGGACAATGCGTTGAATCAGGGCAAGTGGGCAGGCCGGAACATGGCTGGTGCTCATGAGCCGTTCACCTACATGCCGTACTTCTTCTCGGACCTCTTTGAATTCGGGTACGAGGCCGTCGGCGAGGTGGACGCACGGCTCGAGACCTTCGCTGACTGGCAGAAGGAAAACGACACGGGAGTGATCTATTACCTCAGAGACGGCAAGGTCAGGGGGGCCATGATGTGCAATGTGTGGGAGAAGGTCGAGGCTGCCCGTGCGCTTATCCGGCGGGGCGAGACGATGATGCCGGAGAATTTGCGCGGAGTTATCCGCTGACTATACAATCTTTCCAGCGCAGAAGGCGCAGAAAGCTAAATTGTAATCCATCCGGTCAAACAGGGCAAATGGCCCAATCATGCTCTTCTGCGGCTGCGGATTGGCCTTCGTGTCATATGGTGCCTGAGACTGAAGAGAGCTTTTCCCCTGTGCTTTGATGTCTGAATTCAAGCTTCTTACCTGCATCGAAGAGGAGGACGGCGTGAAACTCGCAGAGCTGGCTTGCAAACCCGTGCGGACAGGTACCGCCTCTCTTTCGCGAAAGGAGGCCGAGACCCTGCTGCCTCAGGTCCCGACATGGTCGCTCGGGGAAAGGGAGATCACAAGGGAGTTCCGCTTCAGGGATTTTCGCCAAGCCATGGATTTTGTGAATAACGTGGCTTCGATTGCGAATGCTGAGGACCACCATCCGGATATTTTCGTATCCTATAATAATGTTCGTCTCACGTTGTCGACACACAAGATCGGCGGATTGTCCATGAACGATTTCATCATGGCCGCTAAGATTGATCTGCTGGCAATCCAGTGGAAGGTGTGAGAGCGCACTTATGGCCCGTCATTCGATTGAACAGGGCGCCGGACAGAATACGTTGCAGGGCAAGATCGCACTGGTCACCGGTGCAAGCAGGCGCATCGGCCGCGCAATCGCCATTGCACTTGCCGAAGAAGGCGTGCATATCGTTGCACATGACCGTCGTTCGCTGGAATCGGAAACGATCAAGGTCTGTGACGAAGTGGTCGGCTGCGGGGCGAAGTCATGGAGGGTCATCGCTGATCTGGAGAAGCCTGAGGAATATGCGGCGCTGATGACCCGTGCGCTGCAGGCCGCGGGATCGCTCGACATCGTGATCAATAACGCGTCCGTATTTCTTCCGAACACGCTCATGGATGTGGAGTTCGGAGACCTGACGCGGCACATCCAGGTAAATGCATGGGCGCCATTCGTGCTCTGCCGTGAGTTCGCAAGGCTTGCCGGGCGGGGCAAGATCATCAATCTCCTCGATACCAGGATACAAGGGTACGACCGGGCGCACGTGGCCTATATCCTCAGCAAGCATATTCTCGCAGTGCTCACAAAGATGTGCGCCCTCGAGTTCGCTCCTGCCATCACGGTGAACGGCGTCGCTCCCGGCCTGATCCTTCCGCCGCCAGGAAAAGATCAGAGCTACCTTGAGCAGTTGGCACACGCAACGCCGCTCAAACGACACGGGGGTCCGGAAGATATCACGAGAGCGGTCGTATACCTGCTCACAAGCGATTTTGTGACTGGCCAGATCATCTTTGTTGACGGTGGTCGGCACCTTCTGGAGGGGGACAATGGACCGCATCCTGATCAGTGACCTGCTTGTGCGCTGCATCATTGGCGTGAATGAAGAAGAACGGCGCGAAAAGCAGGACGTCCTGATTAACCTGGCGATCTCATTAGACCTCGACAAGGCCGGGAACAGCGACCGGTTCGAGGACACCGTGGATTATCGCGACATCAAGAAGCGGATCATGGCCATGGCTGAGAACTCCCGGTATTACCTGGTAGAGGCTTTGGCTGAAGCCGTGGCCCGCATCTGCCTCGAACATCCGGCGGTGGCCGAGGCGCAGGTGCGTGTCGAAAAGCCTTCGGCGCTGCGCTTTGCCAGAAGCGCAGGAGTCGAGATCACGAGAAGACGTCAGGGCTGATGATGGAGCGTGCGTTCGTAAGCGTGGGATCGAACATCGATCCTGAGAACAATGTAATAAAGGCCGTACGCCTGCTCGGCGCACAAACGCACGTTCGGGCGATATCCACGGTCTATCTCACTGAGCCCATAGGGCGGGCCGGACAGCCGCCGTACTATAACTGTATGCTGGAGATCGAAACCGTGATGCCTCCTCTGGACCTGAAGCGGACCGTGCTGCGGCACATTGAGGACTCGCTGGGGCGAGTCCGAAATAAGGATAAATTTGCGCCGCGCACGATCGACCTCGACCTCGTCCTGTACGACGGCATCACGATGGACGCTGAGGAGCTCACGCTTCCCGATCCCGAAATCCTCCATCGGCCCTTTCTCGCATTTTCACTTCACGAGCTCGCACCGGATCTGATCCTGCCGGGTTCGGGTGCACGCATTGCGGACGTCGCGGCGGGGATGCAGCGGGAAACGATGAACCCGCTTGAATCGTACACCGATATGCTGAGGGAGGAGATAGGACATGGCTCTAAACACGGAAAGGATCCAGAATCTCGTTCGTGAGCTGCTGATCGAGATCGGCGAAGACCCGGAGCGGGAGGGTCTCGCCGACACGCCGAAAAGGATCGCCTCGGCTCTCACGTTCCTCACGTCGGGATACCGCACCGATGTCCAGAAACTGATCAATGAAGCATGCTTTGCCCAGGAAACGACGAGCATGGTCATTGTGCGGGACATCGAGGTCTACAGCCTCTGTGAGCACCACATGCTGCCCTTCTTCGGCCGCTGCCACATAGGCTACATCCCGAGGGGCAGGGTCTTCGGCATCAGCAAGCTGGCGCGGCTCGTCGATCTGTACGCCAGGAGACTCCAGATCCAGGAGCGGCTGACAGAGCAGATCGCCTACGCCATAAAGGAGTCAATCAACGCCGATGGCGTCGGTGTCATGATCGAGGCACGCCACCTCTGTATGATGATGCGGGGCGTTGAAAAGCAAAATTCCATGTTCGTTACCTCGTCGGTGCTCGGCGTTTTCCGCGAGAATCCTGCGACCAGGCAGGAGTTCATGTCCATCATCACGAGGCCGCGGCCGGGCCTGTAACGACTTTTCTGCAGGGGCTGTTGATTCCCTGTGCGGTAAACTGTTTTTTCCATGAGCCACGGCGACACTGCAGGGCAGCAAATCGTCATGGCGTACGCTGCCGCTGCAAGCAGGAGTTCATGAGGCGCCATCATCTCTGCCGCGGATGATCAGGACCTCCCCTCTATGCCGGTCATATATACCATCGGTCACTCAACCCGTCCCTTGGAGGAATTCCTAGAAACTCTCAAAGCGCATGCCATAGAGCTCGTTGCCGATGTGCGCACCATTCCCAGGTCGCGGCATAACCCTCAATACAACGGCGATACGCTGGCGGCAGCGCTGCGGGAACACGGGATTTCCTATGAACACCTGAAGAACCTCGGAGGCCTCCGCCATGCGAGGAAAGACTCGGTTAACACGGCCTGGGAGAACGCTTCGTTCCGGGGTTTTGCAGACTATATGCAGACTGCGGATTTTGAGAAGGGGCTGAATGATCTTATCGATATCGCACAGAGGGGAAGGACTGTCATCATGTGCGCCGAAGCCCTCCCCTGGCGGTGCCACCGATCGCTGATTAGCGACGCGCTGTTGGCGCGTGGGATCACGGTCATGGACATCATGAGCGCGAGCTCTGCCAAAGCTCATGCGCTCACTTCCTGGGCAAAGGTTACAGGCGCCAGTATCTCCTATCCAAAGGGGTGACATCCTCCACCGATTTAGTACGGGAAGGATATCACAAGACGATCCTCATGGAGGCATCATTTCTTTCGCCCCTTTTTGGCCAAGAAATCCTTCTCCATGACCCGTCTTACTGATTCCCTGATCTCGGCATCGGTTATCTCTCGGAGAGCATTTTCTATCTTTTCTCGCTCATCCCTGGTGAGTTCAGAAGGAACAGGACGCTCCCCTGTCTCCTTCCCGCGTGGCGTCACCTCGCCGAGCTTCAGCGTTATGTCCCGGATGGCGTTATGCCCCAGACTCCTGTTTACTCTTTCGATGATATCGGGCTTGAGGAGAGAGAGCTGTTGCATCCACGCGGGACTATCCACGATCAGGGCCATCTTTTTGCCCCGCAGGGAATACGGTTGAGCGTGTCGCGCGATGGTGGCTCCAACGGCTCTGTCCCACTGCCCGTGGATCCGGTATTCCCTAAGGCGGCCCTCCATCCCCCGTGCCCGCAGCATTTTGACGAGCGTATCGGAAAGCTTATCGAGCTTGCTACGCATGGTGGACCATCATAGCACACCAAGAGTTCTTTGACAACGGGCGGTAACATGGCTATAATAAAATGGATTTATTTCATTGAACCGGTTGCGGAAAGGAATCAGAGGAGCACATATGCCAGAATTACGAAAAGACCCCATCACCGGCCGCTGGGTAATCATCTCATCGGAACGGGGCAAACGGCCCACGGACTTTCATGATGAGCGCAGCAAAAAAAGGGGCGGCTTTTGTCCGTTCTGCGCAGGCAACGAACGTACGACGCCGAACGAAACGCTCGCCTACCGGGATAACGGACAGCCCAACGGGCCTGGCTGGAGGCTGCGTGCGGTGCCGAACAAGTTTCCAGCTCTCCAGATAGAAGGAGGCCTAGACAAGCAGGGCGAGGGAATTTTCGACAAAATGAACGGGATCGGCGCCCACGAAGTGATCATTGAAAGTCCCGACCACAACGCCACGCTGGCCTCCCTCCCGCAGAAGGCCATGGAAGAAGTGTTCTGGGCGTACCGCGACCGCATGGAAGACCTGAAAAAGGACACCCGCTTTCAATATACCATAATCTTCAAGAACGAAGGTCTTTCTGCCGGAGCAACGCTCGAGCACACGCATTCGCAGCTCATCGCCCTCCCGATCGTGCCTATCCAGGTGCAGGAGGAGATCGAAGGCTGCAAGCGTCACTTTAATTTGAAGGAACGCTGCATATTCTGCGACATTATCCGGCAGGAGATACAATCCGGGTCGCGAATCGTCAGCGAGACGCCGCTCTTCATCGCGCTCGCCCCGTTCGCACCTCGCTTCCCGTTCGAAACCTGGATACTCCCCAAAAAACACATCTCCTGCTACCCCTGCTCCTCGAAAGAGGACTACCGGGACCTCGCAGGCCTCATGCAGACCATCCTGAGGAGGATCGATCGGGCGCTGTCGAGCCCACCCTATAGTTACGTGATCCACACTTCTCCATTCAAGGACGAGCGCAACGAGTACTATCACTGGCACATAGAGTTCATGCCCAAGCTTACCAACGTCGCGGGCTTCGAATGGGGATCAGGGTTCTACATAAACCCCACCCCGCCGGAGGAAGCAGCGAAGTTCCTGCGGGAAATAAGATTATGAGGATCCTGTTCGCGGCATCTGAGGCGGCCCCCTTTGCGAAGACCGGTGGACTCGCAGACGTTGCCGGGAGCCTCCCTCCCGCCCTCGCCGCTCTCGGGCATGATGTACGCGTGGTCATGCCGCGCTATCAGGGCGTGGACGCGGTGAAGTTCAATCTGAAACATATTGCGACGTTTTACGTGCCGTTCGCGTCATGGAAAGAGCGATGCGATGCACTGGTCGGGAAAATGGGGAGACATGTCACGGTCTATTTCATCAGTAAGGACATCTACTTCGACCGCCCGGAGCTCTACCGTACGGCACGCGCCGACTACCAGGACAACGCGGAGCGCTTCACCTTCTTTTCGAGAGCCGTCGTGGAGCTTTGCCTCGCGCTGGGCTTCAGCCCCGAAATCGTCCACTGCAATGACTGGCAGACGGGCCTCGTGCCGCTCTACCTCAGGATGCTTCCCCTTGGGGGTACGCCCCTCGCCCGCTCCAGGAGCGTATTCACGGTTCACAACCTCGGGTACCAGGGCGTCTTCTGGCACTGGGACATGCGCTTTATAGGCCTCGGATGGGATGCGTTCACGCCCGAGGGATTGGAGTTCTGGGGCAAGATAAATTTTCTCAAGGCCGGACTCGTGTATGCAGACATTATTACTACCGTGAGCAAAACGTACAGCCGCGAGATCCAGACCCCTGACTACGGAAATGGTCTAGATGGTGTGCTCGCAAAACGGGCCAAGGACCTCTACGGCATCGTAAACGGAATCGATTATGCCGAGTGGGACCCCGAACGGGACATCGGCATCGCGCAGAAGTTCAGCGCCGCCAGTCTCGCGGGCAAGGCTGACTGCAAAGAGGACATCCTGAAACTCACGGGCCTTTCCCCGTCCGATGCCCCCCTGATCGGCATGGTTACGCGCCTCGTTGAGCAGAAAGGACTGGACATCCTGGCCGCGGCCATTCCGGAGATTATGTCGATGGGCATGCGCTTGATCATCCTCGGCACCGGCGAAGAGAAGTATCATACCATTTTGGCAGACGCCGCACGGAGCTATCCAGACCAGATGCGCGTCCTCCTGCGGTACGACAACACCCTCGCGAAAGCTATTTATGCCGGCTGTGATATGTTTCTGATGCCGTCTCGCTATGAACCGTGCGGCCTGGGACAGATGATCGCGCTCCGGTACGGAACGGTGCCGGTCGTCCGGAAGACGGGAGGGCTCACCGACACGGTCATGGACTATCACACGAAAACGGGCCGCGGCACGGGCTTCGTCTTCGATGATTATTCGGCCGAGGCGCTCTCCGGCTGTCTTCGCCGTGCGTTTGAGATCTATCGTCGTCCCCGGAAATGGAAACGCTTGATCCAAGCCTGCATGAGGCAGGATTTTTCCTGGGAGCGCTCGGCGAAGGAATACATCAATATCTACCGGCAGGTGCTGAAAAAAAAGTGACCCTGCGGACACAGGTTTGCGTCGAGGAGGCTCGAGCTCAGCCTCGATTTCTGTTTTTGACCATATCAGGACGAATAACATTTTTGATCACCGTGTCCCCTTGAAGCTATAATATATATCATTATGGAAACGACTGAAAAAACAGAATTGAGCATTCTGAGTGAGATCGGCCGGATATCGAACTCCTACCTTCCCCTTTCGGAAAAGCTCCGGAGGATCGTTGAGGTCGTGGCACGGGGTATGGAAAAGGACGGCGCATCCGTGTTTCTCATCGACCGCTCAGGAAAGAATGTCACGCTCAGTGCCGCGATCGGCCTGAATCAGGAATCCGTAGGCAAGCTGAGTTTTCCGCTCGGCATGGGCATCGCCGGCTGGGTCGCTGAACAGAAGGTTCCGCTCGCCCTCGAAGACCCTTACGCGGACCCGCGGTTCCAGTATATCCCGGAATCGGGGATTGGTCATTTTAAATCGCTCGTCGCCGCTCCGATCATGGACCAGGATGCCTGTCTCGGCGTAATCTTTGTGCTTTCATCATCGTCCTGGCAAGCGACATCATCCGAGATCACGCTCTTGACCACCACGGCAAACCAGATCAGCGGCGTCATAAAAAGCGCTCTGCTTTTCCAGAACATCCAAGATCGTCTCGCGGAACTTGACAACATCTACAAAATCGGCATGGTTCTCACATCCACCCTTGACATCGAGCAGCTCCTCTCGCTCATCGCCAGGAACAGCACACAGTCCCTTAGGGCGCAGGGCTGCACCATCAGGCTCATGAACCTGCCCGAGATAGAGCAGGGCAAGACATTCGCGCTTCATGACCCTGTCGGCGCCGACATCAAGGCCATGGATGCGACGCTGGGGGGTATTATCGCCGACAAGGTCGTGCAGGAAAGACGATCGCTCCTCATCCAGGATATCACGAAGGAACCGGCATTCCGGAATATTCCCGGGATCGCCGCAGGGTCAATTGTCAGCGTCCCGCTCATCTTCCAGGATAAGGTTATCGGCGTCATCACGCTCTATAATAAACAGGAGGGGCAGCGGTTTAACGAGGACGACCTGCAGTTTTTGACGCTCGTGGCAAGCGGCGCCGCAGTTGCGGTCGAGAACGCCGCCATGTACGAGCGCATGGAGGATCTTGCAACGGAGGCGAGGAATAGAGCGCAGGAGCTCTCGATCCTCTACGATATCGGCACCGCAATGAGCTCGACCCTGAACCTCGATCGCCTGCTCAGGATCATCCTTACGGCAGCGACCATGGGCGGCAGCGGCCTCGGCTTCAACAGGGCAATCCTCCTGCTGACGAACGAGCGCACGCACACACTCCATGGCATGATGGGCGTCGGCCCGACGAACTGGGAAGAGGCTGGCCATGCCTGGAGCGAGGTCTCTAGCAAGCACCGCAGCCTCATCGAGTGGATCCAGACTGGCGAGCTCTTCGAACACCGGGATTCCCCCCTCAATGCCCTGGCACGAAGCATCCGGGTGCCTCTTGAGCCGAGCGCCGGCGTGCTGGCACTCACCGTGCTCGAGAAAAAGCCCTACAATATCACCGATGCCGCCTCAAGTCCTGTCGTGCTCCGGGATCTTCGGGAAACGCTCCACGTGAACAGTTTCGCGACCGTCCCGCTCGTAGCAAAAGACAGGGCAATCGGCGTCATACTCGTGGATAACATGTTCAACCAGCGGCCGATCACCGCCCGCGACATGCGCTTTCTCACCATGTTCACTCACCAAGCCGCGCTTGCGATAGAGAACGCCGTCATCCACACCAATCTCGAGACCATGAACAAGGATATGCGCACCCTGCATGAGCAGCTTGTCCAGTCCGAGAAGATGGCCGCACTCGGCGCGATGATGGCTGAGATCACCCATGAGATCCGGAACCCGCTCGTCTCCATCGGCGGGTTCACCAGGCGGCTCGCGAAAAAGGTGCACAACAACGAAGAAAAAAAGTACATCGACATAATCATGAGCGAGGTCACGCGCCTCGAGGGCATCATCCAGGACAACCTCCTATACATTAAAGAGGTCGCTCCACAATTATCCGAGTCGGACCTCAATAGCGTGATGCAGGAGATCCTGACGCTCTATGAGGACGAGATCGCCCAGAGGAACATCCGTCTGGAGAGGAACCTTTCGCCCTCGTTGCCGCACCTTATGAGCGATGTGTCGCAGATCAAACAGGCGATCATAAACATCATCAAGAATGCCGTAGAGGCCATGGAGAACGGAGGAGTCCTCTCGATCAGGACGTATTTCCTGCCCGAAACGCAGGAAGTCGCGATCGAGATCGGCGATACAGGCCCCGGCATCTCGGTCAAGGTCATGCACAATATCTTTAATCCCTACTACACTACCAAGCCGCGAGGCACCGGGCTGGGACTGCCCATAACAAACAGGATCATCAAAGCCCATAACGGCAAGATAGAGATAGGGAACAAGGAGACCGGCGGGGCGGTTTTCACGATCAAATTGCCCCTGGGGATTCCCTCTGCACATAAAGGCTGAGATCGAGCCTTGCATTTGGATTTGGACCGAGATCTAAGGAGGCTGATAATGAAGAAGATCCTGGTTGTGGATGACGAAGAAAACATCAGGCAGCTCTACAAGGAGGAGTTCGAGGACATGGGATATCAGGTGACGACGGTGGCCGACGGCAGCGAGGCCCTTGCAGTGCTCGACCGGGGAAAGTTCGACCTGGTCACCCTGGATATGCGCATGCCTGACATGGACGGGATCGAGACCCTCCGCAAGATGAAGGAAAAGGACAGTACGCTGCCTGTCATCATCTGTACAGCCTATGAAGAATACAAGCACGATTTCGGGAGCTGGTGTTCCGATGCGTACGTGGTGAAAGCGGCCGACACCTCATTGCTCCGTGACACCGTCAAGAAGATTCTCGGATGAACCAACAGGCAGAGCTCGTGATCGAAAAACTCGTTCACGGAGGCAGCGGCCTGGGGAGACTCGACTCAGGCCATGCGGTCTTTGTGCCGGGCGTGCTTCCTGGTGAACGTGTCACAGTCGCTCTTAGAAAAAAGAAAAAGGGATTTTTAGAGGCCGACCTCGTTCAGATTATTACACCATCCAGGGATCGCATCAAACCTCCCTGTGAGGGCGAAAAACAGTGCACAGGGGCAACATGGTCCTATATCGCCTACCAGGCCCAGCTCAGATTCAAACAGGAAATTCTTCTCGACAGCCTCAAAAGAATCGGCGGCATCGAACCGAAACGCCTTCTCGCTACCGTGCCGGCACCCCGCACGGATCACTACCGGTTGCGCACACAATTCAACGTACGTTCTCTGGATGGAATGCAGAAGATAGGATTCTTCCGTCAGGGTTCGTACGACCTCATCGAAGTCGAGAATGCCTTCCTCATCCACCCGCTGATCGACAAGGTGCTTAAGGCCATTCGGAGCATAGCGCATGGCCTGCCCCAGCTCGCTGAAATACACATCAACGCAACGCCTGCTGGAGAGGTCCATGTCCTGTTCTTCAACAAACTGCAATCCTATCCTCCGCTCGAACCGATCTTGAACGAACTCCGGGAAAAAGCGCCCGAGGTGATCGGGATCACGGGTTTCGCGGGGAAAAAGAAGGTGGCGGCGCACGGTAAAAACTATCTTACGCTGGATATCGAGGGGCTGACGCTCCTCGCAACAGAGGGGAATTTCTATCAGGTGAACTGGGACCAGAACAGGAACATGGTTCGCACCGTCATCGATTTCGCCGGTCTGACAGGGAATGAGACCGTGCTCGACCTTTACTGCGGAATCGGAAACTTCGCTCTGCCGCTCGCCAAAAAGGCGAAGAGCGTCATCGGCATCGAGTCCGGTTATTCCGCGATCGAAGATGCGACAAGGAATGCGGAACTGAACGGTATAAGCAATGCGGAATTCATAGCCGACGACATGCAGAAAGGATTAAAAACGCTGCTCCAGAGGAAAGTGCGGGCTGATATCATCGTCCTCGATCCCCCCAGGGCCGGAGCCACGCTCAAGACCTTGGAGCGCGTGCTCGCCTTTCTCCCGCGGAAGATCGTCTACGTTTCCTGCAACCCTGCCACACTGGCGCGAGACCTCAAATTTTTCCACCTCTTTGGCTTCCGTCTCGAACAGCTCCAGCCCGTCGACATGTTCCCGTACACATATCACATCGAGTGCGTGGCGGAGATGGTGGGGACGGAATAACGCAAGGGCTCATCCCATTCTCAGCACCTTTGCCCCTCGGATCTTCCTCTCTTTCAGTTCGAGGAGCGCCCTGTTGGCCTCTTCGAGCCCGTACTCCTGGATCTCAGGCCGGATCGGGATCTCTGCCGCCATCTGCAGAAACTCTTTGATATCCTGTCGCGTGATGTTCGCCACGCTCTTGATCTCTTTCTCCTTCCAGAGGTCCCGTGGATAATCAAGTCTGAGCAGAGAGTCCTTGTCGCCGTCCTCCTTCCTGATCGCATTGATCACGAGCCGCCCGCCTTTTTCGAGGTTTCTCAAGGCCTCGATAAACGGCCGCCATGCCGGAGTGGTGTCGATCACGGCGTACAGCTTCTCGGGGGATTCCTCTTCCATGCCGCCTGCCCAGGCAGCCCCGAGCTCTCGGGCGAACTCCTGCTCGCGCTCTGTACGGGAGAAGACGAAGACCTTCGATTTCGGGTATTTGTGTTGCACCATCCTGAGCACCAGGTGGGCAGAAGCGCCGAAGCCGATGAGCCCGATGTTTTCGCCGTCCTCTATGTTGGTGAGACGCAGAGAACGGAAACCAATGGCTCCGGCGCATAAAAGCGGCGCTGCTTCAGCATCGGAAAAGCCTTCGGGAATCGGATAGGCAAAGGCATCAGAGACCGTCGTATATTCCGCATATCCTCCGTTGACGTCCCTCCCCGTAGCCTTAAAATCGTCGCAAAGGTTCTCCATCCCGTTTTTGCAACTTTTACAATGTCCGCAGGCCGAATGGATCCAGGCAATGCCAACCCTGTCTCCGGGCTTGAACCTGCCTGCTCTGCCCCCGGCCTTTTCCACGAAGCCAATTACCTGGTGCCCGGGTACAATCGGAAACTTAGAGGGCGGCGTCCTTCCTTCGATCTCATCGAGCTCGGTATGGCAGACGCCGCAGGCCGATACCTTCACCAGGATCTCATGCTCTTGTGGAACCGGCGTCGGCAGATCAGCCACTTCAAGAGGCAGTCTGTTTTCAGGCAGGCTGGTAATGCCCTTCAACACCATTGCCTTCATTCGATTCACCACGAACAAAACGCGGATGGCAGCAAGGAAATATCTTTGGCTTAATTATAGCAGACACTGATCGAGGGGAACAGATAACGAGGAGGTCACTTGGGTCAAAAATTACACCAACAACAATCAACGTATGCAATTTTGGAAGTTAAGATTGTTGTCGCGGAGCCGATGATAAATAAACGATCAGGAGATTTACTAGAATAAAGCACGGAAAGAGGAAGAGTGTTTTTTCAGAAAGCTGAAGATGCCTGATGCTAGATGCGGACGCAGCTGCCCGCAAGTGGCTATTTGACCAGATCTCCATACTCGTCCGGCCTTCTATGCTTGAGAAATCCCCAGGTCTCGGACGCTGCTTCACGCTCGTTACGGTCAATATCCGCCAGCACGACAGCCTCCTTGCCGCCGGCAAGCTCCGATACCATCTCGCCCCAGGGACCAACGCAGAAACTCCTGCCATAGAACGTTATGCCTTCCTCTTGACCCACGCGGTTCACCCGGAAAATGAAGATGTTGTTGGCGAAGGCATTGGCGGAGATGGCGCATTCCCAAAGGCTGTGTGTGTTGAGCGCTGCAGCGGTGGGCGCGAACACGATCTCGGCACCTCTGAGCGCCAGCACGCGCGCACCTTCAGGGAACAGGTTGTCCCAGCAGATTTGTACGCCGATCTTCCCCTGTGACGTTTCAAACACGGGAAGACCCGCGTCACCGGGCGAAAAATAGAACCGCTCGCGGTAGAGCTGCAGGTCAGGCAGATGGATCTTACGGTACGTGCCGATGAGCCTGCCTGAATCGATAACAGCGGCGCTATTGAAGTATTTTCCGCTCGAGAATTCGAAAAAGGGAACGATGAGAACTGTCTTGGTGGTGCTTGAGACATCGCAGAAGCGCTTGATGATTTCGGAGGTGCTATCCTGCGCAAGAGAGAAAAGGCCCTCATCCTCCTGCAGGGGGAACCAGGTGGTGAGGAACAGCTCGGGGAAACCGATGATCTTGGCGCCCTTCCCTGCAGCAACCTCGGACATCTCGAGGGCGCGCTGGATGTTCCGCTCGATCTCCGGGCCAGCGCTTATCTGTATGCCGGCGATTCTCATGGCAAATCCAAAATCTCAAATAATCGCCAGGCATCCATCGCTAAAGCACCTGAATCCGGGAATAGAAACATCGTCCCTGTGAACTTGTTTGTGCCTGACATTTATTTATTCTTTGGTGGTATGTACTTGGAGCTTATTGTTTAATTTTTATTGAATCCGTACAGAATACGATATTTAGCTTCTTGAATTATCAATGAGATACATGTTTTATCGCAACGACGCTCGAAATATGAACAAATTGAGTGAAATAAAACTGGAATATTTTTGCGGATAAATTGAATATTACTTATTCCGGTAAAAATATTATATCGTTTTCCGTTGGACATGTAAAATGTTTTTATGAAAAGATTCTTTCAACTACTATTTTGCCGGTCCTAAATCAAAAAGAAGCCATTTCCCGCTGAGAAGAATTCTAACCCCGGGCGCTGAAACGAGGCGGTTGAACAGTACATATTTTGACTCATAATTTAAGCCCATGACATAACGTGAGTGGAAATGGTTACGGATGAGTTCGGCTGAATTCTCGGGACCGTTTCTAATGATGTCGAACCATTCGTCGTAAAGCTGAGGGTTTTGCATGTAAAAAAATGTCGGATCAAGCGCGACGATGAATTTCCTATCAGGTAGAGCAAGCATGTACAACCCGGTATATTCCCAATCGGTTGTAAAAACCTGCGACCCGGGCGGTATCTGTTCTTGGAGGTACGGCCAGACCTCTTCTGCCAGGTCTTCTTGATGATTGAAGGCGTCAATAGCAAGTTGTGGGGCAAGAAGCAGACTCAGCGCGAGAGAGGCGACGGCTAGGACTGGGGGAAACCACTTCCACGTGATCCGATGCGAAAGAAGAGCCAAAGAGAGGACGGAGAAGGGGATGAGGTACTCCGCAAATTTTCCAGACATGAGAGTGAAAATGAAGAAGACGACAGACGCAAGAGTGAAGGTGACGCCCATGCGGTCCTGCTTACGGTCTCTCCAGGCAAGAATACTAGCAGCGACCAGTATGGAGACTGTAGGCACCATCCAAGTCAACCATTCCTGCGGACTTAAAGGGAGCAGTTCATTGCCCATCTCAAAGTTGGCTCGTGAGCCGAGAGTGTTTTTGAAAAACATTTCGGTCATGTTGACCCAACTCGTTATGAAAACCTCTTTCCCGTTCGGATGGAGGAGGACCGATAATAGTATTGTCGAAAATACTATCAGGGCTGGTCGGAAAGAAACTTTCTTAGCCGAGAGGAATCTGCTTGCTTCGGCGATGGCGAGCATCATCAATGGCAGTTGCCAGAAAGCCACATACAACCAAGGATAAAGTGCTGCGGCGATGGCGAGAGCAGGTAGCTTTTCGCGACGGGCGGCCCATAGAATTACAGCTGCAAGGGCAACTGATAAAAGAAATGGCCGGACTAATGTGAAACGAAAGATGAAAAACGACGAAGCAGCAAGGGGGGCAATTGCCCAAATGGATGCGAGACGGACTTTTTCTCTCTCCAAAACGAAATACATCGTCCAAAGAAAGAGGGCTCCGCACAAAGTGCCGATGATCTTTGATGCAAGGATCCAGTCTACAGACGAGAGAGGGACAAATAACAGGTGAAAAAGGAGCTCTTTATCCCCATAGTGAGACGAGAGCCAACTAAAGGGGGTCCAGGGAAACGAATGAAGAATCCCATGCTTTGCAATTAATCGACCGACAGCTGCGTGGTATGCTGTGTCGGCGTCAGGTGGGCATAAGACACTATACTGTATTAGTCCGGCGATAGAGAGTGCCGTCAAAAAAAAAGCAGGATGTTTAACAACCTGCCGATAGTCGAGATTTTTCATTGCAAACCGACAACAGTTGTTGTTCAACTTGAAATATTACAGGAAGAATCAGATTGCGCTCGATGAAATTTTCCTGTATTTTTTGTCCAATAAGTGAAGAAAAATCAATCTCAAGAATATTCCCTTTGTTTTCGCAATATTACACTAGGTCCTAGCAAAATGCAATGCAATTTCATTGATAGGATAAATTGACTAGTTGCCTTTTATTAGAAAATCAACAATTCACCTGTTATAATATTTCTGATGATATTCCTTTGAATAAAATACACAGCGGAGCCAACCATTTGCTTCTGCTTCAACAATCCTCCAATTCCGGTATTGTTTTCACTGCCATTGAGTGCATCCCTCCTCTTCTTGCATGAGATGGCCAAAAGGAGAATACACTTTTCGTTATAGCGATTTACACAGTACCTTTCACACTACCTTGAGTCTCCACTGATTTGATTAACACCCAGAATAGTTGTACAATATGAAGGCGCTAAATTGGAATTAGGAAAGAAAGCCGAAATTTCAGCCAAGTGTGCAAGCCGTGGGGAGAAACGGCAAAAAAAAGAAGCGATTTTAGGGGTAGTTCCATAGGAGTAAGGTAGCTCGAGAACGCTGGAACCGCTGTAGTATAACAATTTCATCGAAGATGAAATTTTCCGGAAGAGTATCCTGCTCTTGTATGGAAGGGACGAGTCCAGACGCGACGGTTTCACTTTGTTAATGGCTACGGTTTATGGATATTCAGGTCGATTCGAACGTCCTCACGAAATGACTAATGCCAGCCAGCAAATTGAACGACCGATCGTGATGTCCCGCGTGTATACCACCACCTTTCCATGGTGATATAATTGCGCAGATTTCCGTCGGAATTCAACATGGCGCTACCGGCCATACAAACAATTTATCAAGGACCTCGACGATGATACCTGTATCAGCCAAAAAAAGAGATGTTATGGACCACATGGACCGGATGGCCGTGGAAAGAGATAAATATTTAAAAAGGAATTATTACTATTACGAAGACCTAATAAAAATGCTCAGATACAATATCCCCGAAGGCGCCTCGGTGTTGGAAATAGGCTGCGGCACCGGGTTTGTTTTAAACAGCTTGAAACCCTTAAGAGGCGTGGGCATTGATATCTCGGGAGAAATGATCAAGAAGGCGAAAGAAAGATATCCACATCTGGAGTTTCAACAGATGGATTCGGAGGATATAACCCTCGGTGAAACTTTTGATTACATCCTCATCACTGATACTCTCATATATTTAGAAGACATCCAGAAGGCATTCAAGGAGATGAAAAAAGTCTCTCATCCCGATACAAGGATATTGATAACATTGCATAATTTCTTGTGGTCGCCGATACTCGGCCTGGCTGAGTTCTTGAAACTGAAGATGCCCCAAAAAAGGCTTAATTGGCTGTCTGTTGAAGATATTGCCGGTCTTCTCTATGTGGAAAATTATGATGTCATAAAGCAAGGCAGAAGATTCCTTGTCCCCAGGTATCTTCCTGGAATCTCATGGTTGTTCAACAAGTTTGTTTCGCAACTGCCACCATTTAATCTTTTCTGTTTGACTGAATATATCATTGCGAGACCGCTCGATGCGACCGCGATTGCAGGGCAAAAGAGCGTAAGTGTGGTAATTCCAGCAAGGAACGAAAAAGGGAATATAAGAAATGCTGTTACGAGGATGCCCCAAATGGGCGAACACACGGAAATTATCTTTGTTGAGGGGCATTCCGGCGACGGGACCCTGGATGAAATAAGGAATGTATGTGAAGAATACAGGGATGATTGGGACATCAAATACACGGTCCAGGACGGTACAGGGAAAGGTGATGCCGTGCGAAAGGGATTTGCCATGGCTAAAGGAGACATTCTGATGATACTGGATGCCGATTTGACTGTGCCACCCGAGGAGCTTCCAAAATTTTATGATGCCATTGCTTTTGGGAAGGGAGAATTCATAAATGGATCAAGGCTCATTTATCCCTTGGAAAAGGAAGCGATGAGGCTTTTGAATATGGCGGGAAATAAGTTTTTTTCTTTTATGTTTTCATGGATCCTCGGTCAACGGTTAAAAGACACCCTGTGCGGCACAAAAGTCCTTTCCAAAAAAAATTATGAAAGACTTATTTCAAACAGGAACTATTTTGGGGAATTTGATCCATTCGGTGATTTTGATCTGATTTTCGGCGCTTCCAAGCTGAATCTGAAAATTGTTGAAATCCCCATCCGCTATCAGGCCAGGACATACGGCGAAACGAATATTTCACGGTTCAGGCATGGATGGTTATTATTAAAAATGACTTTATTCGGCATGAACAAAATTAAGTTTAATTAGCGTATTTTTTTGCTTCTATGTGTTAGATGTTACTGAAAAGGAGAAATGCTCCAGGGAAAGGCGTTGCCGGCAGGCTCGGTTCAGAAACTTTATAAAATCCTTATGACGCAAAGATTTCTCGAAAAAATAATTTCTCATAGGACAAAAAGCCTTAAATATTATCTTGCGGTTTCGCTTTCTCTGATAACTTTTTTGGTTTATCTCGCATCCCTTCGAAACGATTTCGTCAACTGGGACGATGATCTGAATGTATATAACAACCTACACATTCGTTCGTTGAATGCATCTTTCTTCAAGTGGGCCTTTCTGAATATCTCCCAAGTTGACTACTGGCGTCCGCTTTCTTACCTTTCCCATGCACTGGATTATGCCGTGTGGGGTTTAAACCCCTTGGGACATCATCTGACCAACAATATCCTCCATGCGGTCAATACGTTTTTGGTGGTAATTCTGGTTGTGAGGCTTCTTTCGATTGTAAATGAAAAAGCCGCCCTTTCTTCTATCCACCCGCCTCAAAAGGAGGGTACAGCAATTCCCCTCGCCCCGTCCGGGGAGGGGGAAGGGGTGGGGACAATTTTCATCGCCGCTGCGACCACCGGCCTTCTCTTCGGTCTTCATCCTCTTCATGTGGAATCCGTGGTATGGGTTACCGAAAGGAAGGACCTCCTGTGCGCTTTGTTCTTCCTGTTGAGTATCTTGGCGTATATTGAATATGGAGGCAGCATAACGCTTTTATTGCCCTCTTATTTTAAGCGGGGCTGGCGCAGCTGGGAGCCTTTTCTCCTCTCCCTTGCCTTATTCACCCTCGCCCTCATGAGCAAGCCGATGGCCGTTACCCTCCCTATTGTTTTGCTGATTCTAGACTGGTATCCTCTTGAGAGAATAAGAACTCTCAGAACATTTTGGAACGCCCTTGTCGAGAAACTCCCTTTTATTGCCTTAAGTTTTATTGCCTCAATTTTGGCAGTTATGGCCCAAAAGGCGGTCGGGGCTATGACAATGACGGAATCCGTGCCTTTGTCATTGCGGGTGTCTGTGGCTGCCAAATCTTTTATTGGTTATGTCGGGAAGATGATTCTGCCAACAAATTTAATCCCGTTTTATCCCTATCCAAAGGACATATCCCCTATGTCTTTATCATATCTTCTCCCGGTTGTTTCAATGGTTGGGATCACGCTGATCTGCATAATCATAGCAAGGAAACGACGATCATGGTTATCGCTCTGGGCTTATTATGTTGTAACCTTAATTCCAGTCATAGGTCTTGTTCAGGTGGGAAAGCAAGCAATGGCTGACAGGTATACTTATTTGCCTAGCCTAGGACCTTTCCTTATGGCGGGCTTAGCGATGGCGTGGGGTTGGAGCAGGGTGAATACCCCCGGGAGAATGAGTGCCGTCGTCAAACTATTCGGCATTTCGGCATTCATGCTTTTGTCCGCCACTATGATGTATTTGACCTTTGAGCAGACAGGGATTTGGAAAGACAGTATGACGCTATGGAGCTACGTTATAGAAAAAGAACCTGAATCGGCACCTTTTGCCTATAATAATCGAGGCCTGGTCTTTGACAAAGTGGGAAAGCTGGATAAGGCGATAGAGGACTATGACAAGGCAATTGCCCTGTCTCCTTCTTATGCTCTTGCTTATAATAATCGAGGCTTGGTCTTTGACAAAATGGGAAGGCTGGATAAGGCAAAGGAGGACTATGATAAGGCAATTGCCCTGGCTCCTTCTTATTCTTACGCCTATATTAATCGAGGCTTGGTCTTTGACAAAATGGGAAGGCTGGATAAGGCAATAGAGGACTATGACAAGGCAATTGCCCTGTCTCCTTCTGATCCTAACGTCTATAATAATCGAGGCTTGGTCTTTCACAAAATGGGAAGGCTAGATAAGGCAAAGGAGGACTATGACAGGGCAATCGCTTTTAACCCGTCTTATCCTAACGCCTATTATAATCGGGGCTCGGTCTTTGCCCAAATGGGAATGTTCGACAAAGCAATGGAGGACTATGATAAGGCAATTGCCCTGGCTCCTTCTGATCCTAACGTCTATAATAATCGAGGTGTAGTCCTTGAGAAAATGGGAAGGGTCGACAAGGCGATGGAGGATTATGACAAGGCAATTGCCCTGGCTCCTTCTTATGCTCTTGCTTATAATAATCGAGGCTTGGTATTTGACAAAATGGGAAGGTTCGATAAGGCAATAGAGGATTATGACAGGGCAATTGACTTGAACCCGTCCGATCCAAACGCCTATTATAATCGGGGACTAGTCTTTGCCAAAATGGGGAGGCTAGATAAGTCAAGGGAGGATTATGACAAGGCAATTGCTTTGAATCCTTCTGATCCTGACGTCTATTATAATCGGGGCTTGGTCTTTGACAAAATGGGAAGGCTTGATAAGGCAATTGCAGATTTCAAGAAATCGTGTGATTTAGGACATAGAGAAGGCTGCAGAGCAGCGCAGACTTTAAGGAGACGATAGTCACCCAATTGCCCATGCCAACCAGACAAAAACCAGAACGAATGTAAAATAAACGGCATGCGCAATTTAACAAGCAGGGCACCAAGAATTTCACTTTATGTGTTATTTCTTTTCACCTTATGTGTTCTCCGACAGCTGCTCCTACTTCCCATGACACTTCTTGTACTTCTTCCCGCTGCCGCACGGGCAGGGGTCGTTCCGTCCGACCTTCGCGCCGACATGCACCGGCTCGGCTGCCTTGGCCGCGGCATCTCCCGCGCCGACAAAGCTGAGGGACGCGATCTGCCGGCGCTGCCTCCGCTCGATTTCTTGCCCCTGCTCCTTGGCGGCTACCTTGATTCTGAAGAGGTTTTCGACGGTCGATTCGACGATGCGCTGTTTCATCTCCTCAAACATCTCGAAGCCTTCTTTTTTATATTCGATGAGCGGGTCCTTTTGGCCGTAGCCGCGCAGGCCGATGCCTTCCTTCAGGTGGTCCATGGCGAGGAGATGGTCCTTCCACTGATGGTCTACTGCCTGCAGCATGAACACTTTCTCGAGGTGGCGCATCAGCTCAGCGCCGATTTGCTGCTCCTTATCATCGTAGTTCTTGTTGATCGCTTGCCAGAGCTTCTCGCGGAATTCCTCCCGGGACAGGGTCTGCGGGTCAATACCGGTCATACGGTACGAGAACTTTGCCGCTAACGCGTCCGTGAGGCCCGTGATGTCCCAGGTCTCGGGATAGGCATCCTCCGGGCAGTAGAAGGCGATCATGCCGTCCAGCATGTCCTCTGCCAGGCCGAGCACTTCTTCCTTCAGATCCACGCCAGCGAGGATCTGCCTCCTTTGCTCATAGATCACCTTGCGTTGCTGGTTCATTACGTCGTCGTATTCCAGGATGTGCTTGCGCACTTCGAAGTTGTGAGCCTCGACCTTCTTCTGGGCGTTCTCGATGGCGCGCGAAACCATGCGGTGCTCGATCGGCACTTCTTCCTCCATGCCGAGCTTGCCCATGAGGCCGGCGATGCGGTCGGAGCCGAAAATCCGGAGGAGGTCGTCTTCGAGCGAGAGGTAGAACCGCGAGGAACCGGGGTCGCCCTGCCTGCCTGACCGTCCGCGGAGCTGGTTGTCGATCCGGCGGGCCTCGTGCCGTTCGGTACCGAGGATATGAAGTCCGCCCGCTGTAATTACCTTTTCCTTTTCAGCGGTACAATGGGTCTTGAACTCTGCAAGAGCCTGTTCCCATTCTGCTTTCGTATACTCCTTGCCCTTGAGCGACTGGCGCGTGAGCCCCTCTGGATTGCCGCCGAGGACGATGTCAGTGCCGCGGCCTGCCATGTTTGTGGCGATCGTGACCGCCCCGAACCGCCCCGCCTGGGCCACGATCTCGGCCTCCATCTCGTGGTACTTGGCGTTCAATACGGTGTGCCTGATGCCCTTCTTCTTGAGCATCGAAGACAGTGTCTCGGACTTCACAATGGAAATCGTGCCTACAAGCACAGGCTGCCCTTTCTTGTGCCTATCCTCGATCTCTTTGATTGCCGAATTGAACTTGCCCGTCTCTGTCTTGTAGATGAAGTCGGAATTGTCCGATCGGATCATGGGCCGGTGGGTGGGAATCACGACGACGTCAAGGTTGTAGATCTTCGCGAACTCCGCTGCTTCGGTCTCCGCCGTGCCGGTCATGCCGGCGAGCTTGCCGTAGAGGCGGAAATAGTTCTGGAATGTTATGGACGCCAGCGTCTGGTTCTCGTTCTCGATCTTCACTCCTTCCTTGGCCTCGATGGCCTGGTGCAAGCCGTCGCTCCAGCGTCTGCCCGGCATGAGCCTGCCGGTGAACTCGTCGACGATCATGACCTGATTGTCCTTGACCACGTAATCCACATCGCGGTGGAACAGGGCGTGCGCCTTGAGCGCCTGATGCACATGGTGCACCAGGTCTACGTTGGAAGGATCATAGAGGTTGCCCGCTCCGAGCATCCGTTCGACCTTGATGTTCCCCTCCTCGGTGAGGGCCGCAGTCTTGGTCTTCTCCTCAATGGTATAATCAGCGTCCTTCTTCAGGTTGGGAATGATGCGGTCGATCTTGTAGTACTTGTCCGTTGACTCTTCCGTGGGGCCCGAAATGATGAGCGGCGTCCTCGCCTCGTCTATGAGGATCGAGTCCACCTCGTCCACGATGGCGTAATTCAGCACGCGCTGGACATAATCCGAGAGATCGAACTTCATGTTGTCCCGAAGATAGTCAAACCCGAACTCGTTGTTGGTGCCATAGGTTACATCCGCACCGTATGCATTCTGGCGCTGCTCGTCCGTAAGGCCATGGACGATCACGCCGACGGTGAGCCCGAGATAGGTGTAGACGGGCCCCATCCACTGCGCGTCGCGCCGGGCAAGATAATCGTTCACCGTTACAACATGCACTCCCTTGCCAGTGAGACTGTTCAGGTACACGGGCAGCGTGGCTACGAGGGTCTTGCCTTCGCCCGTCTTCATCTCGGAGATCTTGCCCTCATGAAGCACGATGCCGCCGATCAGCTGCACGTCGAAGTGCCGCATCCCGATCACCCGCTTGGAAGTCTCGCGTACGACGGCAAAGGCATCGGGGAGGATATCGTCGAGCGTCTCCCCGTCATCGATCCGCTTCTTGAACTCGCCTGTCTTTGCCTTTAATTGCTCATCCGTGAGACGGGATAGTTCAGGCTCACGAGCATTTATCTGCTCCACAAGGGACTGAATGCGTTTCAGCTCCCGGTCGTTTTTTGTACCGATAACTTTCTTAAGAATTGCTCCGATCATCTATCTTGTCTCCGGTTTCTCTTAGAATAACATGCATTTTAATCATTTTCAGCCGGCAATTCAAGGGGAAAGATAGCAACAGACGGAGATCCTGGTATCTGGGATGCCGTGCGAGTAAAACACGAGCTGGTTCCCTCTCGCCTGACAGTAGTGACACCTTGATGGGCAGAAATTGGCCTCAGTGGCCGCTTTGGTGCACCAAGGGTTTGACCGGAGGACACTTATCACATCATCTGCGGTATAACGCTCAAGGATGAAATAGCTCAGCTCCATCCTCGCGCACTCGGCCTTGATGAGGCATCTTGTTCCAGCTGTTGCTCGGGCTTCTCGCGGAAAGGCGCTGCGTCCCGCAAGCAGCTGGCTGTCGTAAAAGCGATTGTCTGACATGTCGGTACGGCCAACACTCCAAGACGCGTTCGAAAAAAAATAAAACCGGTGTTTTTAATTATTAATCGTTTAAAATATTAATTATTGCTTGACAATAAAACGCATTACATGTTAAAAAAGTAACTATGAAAACCATGATATCCGATAAGTCCCTGTACGAAATGCAGGCCGAAATATGCAAAACGCTCACAAACCCGAAGAGAATAGAGATCCTGAACACGCTAAAAAATGAAGAGAAGACGGTGACCGAACTGGTCGCCGCGCTCGGCGCCTCAAAAGCAAATGTGTCCCAGCATCTCGCGGTGATGAGACACAAAGGCATACTGTCGACGAGGCGGGTCGGCGTAAATATATATTATAGAGTCTCGAACCCAAAGGTCATTGAGGCATGTGCCTTAATGAAGGAGGTTCTGTTCGATCAGCACGCAGCCAGAAAAAAAACCATAACCGGTGCATGAAATTCAGCGTAGTGATTGTAGCGCCTTTTTGTCAACATGTTTTAATATTACAATAAGCAATAGGGTCTGGGGACGGTTTCAGCACGACCCGCCTAAAAGGCAGGCAGCGTGAGTCCGCAGCTTCAGAGGCGAGAGATCAACCGGCAGGATGCAAAACAAAACCCCGAAGATGGGGGGCCCTTCGGGGTCATTTACCAACAATAAAACGCGGCAAAACCATGCGCGAAAAACCCGCAGAGGGTGTTCTCGTTAGGAAGATTTCATCACATTGGATGCCTGAGGGCCTTTTTCGCCCTGCGTGATCTCAAATTCGACAAGTTGACCTTCGGCTAGCGTCTTGTATCCTTCGCCCTGGATCGCTGAATAGTGCACGAAGACGTCTCTTCCGCCTCCATCAGGCTCGATGAATCCGTACCCTTTCGATTCGTTGAACCACTTCACTTTCCCGGTAGTCATAATACTTACTCCCTCCTTGCTTGTTTCCGCTGTCGGCGGGGTTCCATTCTTTCTGGTCCGGTCACCTCATGGCGGAACGCGGTTTTAGTTCAAAGGGAAAGAGCCTCCTTAATATCCCCCACGCTCTTATTCCCGGCCAATCATTCTTGGATACAGTATATGTAAAAAGGGATGAGAAAACCATAGGCAAGCTTTGATCAGGGCAGATCGTCGCGGACGGCACCTCTTAGTCCAAGTATTTTATCGGGTTCACCGGCAGGCCATTCAGCCGGACCTCATAGTGGAGATGGGGACCCGTGCTGGTGCCGGTATCTCCAACATAGGAAATGACATCTCCGCGCTTTACTCGCTGGCCCGCCTTTACATTAAGGCGAGTGTTATGCCCGAAGATCGTCCTGATGCCGTATCCATGGCTTATCTCGACCATGTTGCCGTACCCCGTGCTGAAACCTGCCTTGATGACAACGCCGTCAGCCGGAGACACGACGGGAGTTCCGGTCTGGGCGGCGATATCCATGCCTTCATGAAACTTCATAATGCCGCTGAACGGCGAAGTCCTGTTGCCGAACGGCGATGTGACCCATCCATGGACCGGCCAGACGGAAGGGGTCGAAGCATAGAGAGAACGCTTGTCCTCAAAATACTCTATCAACATCTGGAGGCTTGCTTCTTGTTTTGTGGCCGCGCCTTTTAGTTGTGTCAGTTCCTGGTGCATCTCTCTGAGCGCTTCCGCCTGCTTTTTTTCTCCCATAGTGGTCAAGTTCTGCAGACCGAGCTCATCAGGACCCCCGATACCGAGCACCTGCTGGGCCCTGTCACGGGGCCCCAGGCTCACAGCGCGGCGGAGTTTGGTGTCAAGGTCACGAAGCAGGAACATCTGGCGCTTGTAGTCGAGGATGTTGAGCGCGAAATTCTGGACTTGCGCTTTTTGCTGCATCAACTCCTCGCGCATCGTTTGCAGTTCCCATACCTTGTCTTTAACATCGTTGTATTCGTAGATCAAATAAAAGGAGAGAAGGATGACGCCCGCGACAGAGAGGAGCGCTGATTTTATGACGGACTTTGAAATGCTTAATGTTCTGACTTTGGCATTCGGCCCGGGCAGGAACATGAAGGTAAAGTATTCTTTTTTCTTGATATTTCGAGACTTCCTTGCCTGCATCATACCTCCGGGAAAAAGGCGCAAACGACCGCTTAAAAACTATCATAAATCACGTTGTCATGTCAAGGGCTTATTAATTTTTGTTGTAAAACTTTAATTTGTTGTACAACATCTTGTGCTAATCTCTGGGGATTATTCTATATATAGAGGAGATTTATCTGTTTCTTCGAGGAAGGAGCGATTCGAGCGAGCACTCACTGCAAAGGGGATTGCTCTTTCTGCAACGTTCCTTGCCGACCTTGACGATCAGGGCATGGAATTCATTATAGAGCCGTGTATCTTTCGGCAGGTTTTCCGTGAATAGTCTCTGCACTTCATGGTAGTCGGCATTGTTCGAAATGAATCCGTGCCTGTACAGGAGCCTTCTGGTATAGGCATCCACCACGAAGAACGGCTTTTTCGCTGCGTAGAGCAAAATCGAGTCGGCGGTCTCGGGTCCGATGCCGTTTACGCCGAGCAGGCTCTCGCGCAGCGCTTCAGGGTCATCTGAGAACATCCTTTTCAGACTTCCACGGTAACGGTTACGGACCAAGATTAGCAGATTCTTGAGTCGCTGTGTCTTTATGTTGAAATAACCGCTCGGCCGTATGAGCGCAGCAAGCTTTTTCGATGGTACGCTGGTCAAACGCGAGGGGGTCAGCAGACGCCGCCTCTTGAGATTGGCGATGGCCTTTTCCACGTTGCCCCATGCCGTGTTCTGGGTGAGAACTGCGCCTGCGATCACCTCGAAGGCTGTGTCGCCGGGCCACCAGTGCTGGGGGCCATACGATCGGTAGAGGGCCCGATAGAGGGCCATGAGTTTTTTCCTGATACATCGGTCAGGCATTTTTGCTTGATCTCCGCTCGCCATGCGCGATGCGAGGTGCGGAATTCATTTGCGTTTATCCTTTCTCATGATTCCTGCGCCGTATCTTCTTTCCTCGTCCCGCGTCTATTCTTTCACCGTTTCATTCACCCAGGCGAGATACTCCCGTGAACCGGCAACTATCGGGAGCGCGATGATTTCCGGCACGGTATACGAGTGGAGTTCCTTCACGCGCTTGATGAGCTTCTCGATGAGCGGCAGTCTGCTCTTGCAGACAAGGAGCGTCTCGCGTGCATCCTGCGTCTTGCCCTCCCAGAAGAACAGGGAGTGCACTTCAGGCACGATGTTCACACAGGCGGCAAGATGCTCATTTACGAGCGTGGCAGCTATCTTCACGGCCTCGTCATCCGAGCTGGCGGTTATCAGGACAATGATCCCTTCCGTAGTCACGACAATCCTCCTAAAACTTCATCCCTCCCAGTCCCTTGAGGTCAAGCAGCACCTTGTACTGCCTGTTACCAGGTGTGTTTATGTATTCCATGGCGATACCCCAGCACTGGGACGCGTAATGAACCTTGTAGTCCTGCTGTTGAGTCAGTTTATTTATTATATCACGCGTGATCTGCGCGTTGACATCCCATCTCCCGGCTTTGAAACCTATTCCGCCGATCAGGTATTCCGTCGTGTTGGGATTCGTCGGTGAGGAATGCAGGTACTCGTGCGTCAAGTTAAACCGTACCGTGCCGGCGTCCACGGCGACGCTCTCAATTGTCGTGACGAAGACATGGGTATACGTATCATAATCCGTGGTGGACGAAAAGGTCAGCAACTTGGGCGTTTTCACATACAGCTCGCCGTGAAGCGCGGAGCGCGCCTCCCCGGATAGGGTCGTATCGGTGCTCCTCGCTTTATAGAAGTCATACGACTCCGAGAGCAGAAAAACGACCATGTCAAAGCTCCTGGTCCCGGCCGTATCCTTATAATGCGCCGTGAGGCGATTGATGAGGGAGACGGTAACCAGGTTCTGAGCCGTCACGGCATCGACAGAGTCAACCTGAGGGATGCCTGTCTGGTCAATGTGGGGAATGTAGCTGTATGATATGGTCGGCTCGATCGAGTGTCGAATCCGCCCGAAGCCCGTTTCGCTGTCCGTGCCGTAAACACGGGATATCCGGGAGTTCAGATCGACGCTCGCATAGTAAAACTCCCGCTCCGTAGGCTCTGCAATTTCAGCATTGGTGCCGCTCCGGTCGTAAAAGGTCGCCCGTGCTCCCAGGCGGGGTGTAAGGGTCAGCCCGCTCACGCCGAAGGGGGCGCTGAGCTGAGGATTGAAGTCCGCCCTCCGCACGTCAGCCCCTTCCTGTGAGGTAAAGTTCGACGCGGACCCGTCAAAATTGAGATGGAATGGGCCGGTTATATTTTCCTCGAACATATTGTAGCGGAGTTGAGGGAGCGTTTGAACCGTATTCTCGTTCGTCTGCGTGAGGTCCGTGGTATACTGGCCCAAGAGATAGAGCGATGCGGTCTCCCAGCGCTCAACATAGAAGATATTGGAGTCCAGATACGGCGGCGATCTGAGCTCGAGCCTTGTCTCAAGATCGCGGTAGTAGGCGAAGTCGCTCACGAGGTTGACGTCGGCACGGATAGAGAGGTCTTCGGCAATCTCCTCGTCATGCTGAGCCTTGAATTCCCAGCGGCCTTCGGGAAGCCCGCTGACCCGGTACTTCGAGAACGTGTCGAAATAGTTATAGTAGATCTTGCCGGCGGAGTCCTTGGAATTCACATAGCGGAATTCTGCGCCCACGCCGTTCCCGTGCCTCGACCGGTAATCGTCATAGAACGTCATGTCCTGATAATCCGATATGGCCCAGAAAAACGCGTTCTTCATCAGGAACCCTTCACTGCTGCTGTATCCCAACTCCGGCATCAGGAGGCCGGTCTGCCTCTTCACCGGGAAGAGCAGATAGGGGCTGTAGAAAACCGGGAGACCGGACAAATTGAACGAAACATCATCGGCCGTCGCGTATTTGTCCATGTCGACATCGATCGTTCGTGCCTTCAGGTACCACTCACTCTTGTCGCAGGTCGTGAACGTTCCGTTCTCAACATGATAGACGCTTTCCGATTTCCGCTCGATCTTCTCGCCCTGCAAGTGGTAGTTGTCCTTGCTCATGAACAGGTCGCCGTTATATATGATCCCGGCCTTGGTGTTTATGTTAAACTGGACCTTGTCTGCCCGGATGATATCGCCTTTGTCCTGAATATATACCTTGCCCTCGGCCACGGCCTCTCCGGTCCTGTTGTTCAGCACCACTTTGTCGGCCTCGACCCTCAGGCCTTCCTGCTCGACGCGGACATGGCCCACCGCGACATAGATGTCGTTGGTGCGGTCATAATCTAGTTTGTCGGCATTGACCGTAACGGGGACCTTCTTCAGCTGCTCAGCCTTCGGAAGATCCAGCTTCGGCAGTTCCACGGCAAAGACGAGGTGCGGCAAAGCGGCCGGAATACCGGAAAGAAAAAACACGGTAAGGATGAACGCCATGCCGCGTTTCATATTATTCCTTTACGCCCTTCTTCTTGTCATTCCGCAATTGTTTTCCCTCAACCCTTCAAGCCCGATAGCTGCTGCGACCGACCGGCTTCCCGGACGAGCACTGACCGCGCTTCTCCCACCACATAGAGCGAACCCGTCACCAGGATCAGGTCGTCAGCTCCTGCGGTTTGCCTGGCCATGGCGATTGCATCACCTACGGTCTCGGCCGTAACGACCGCACTGTGCAGCCTCTGGACTTCTGACGCAAGTGCCTGGACATCCATGGCCCGCGAGTACTGCGGCCTCGTCACGATCACGCGTTCAGCCAAAGGAACAAGCTCGGCCAGGATCCCCCGGTAATCCTTGTCGCCGAGAATCCCGATGATCAGGACCAGCCGTCGGTATGCGGATTTCATTTCTTGAACGGCCCCGGCGAGCATCTTCGCAGAGGCCGGATTGTGGGCTCCGTCAAGATATATATCGGGTCTCCGTCCGACGCGTTCCAGCCTCCCTTCCCACTGGGCCCGTTCCAGGCCCAGGCGCAGGGCAGGCTCGGAGAGGATGATTCCGGAGACCTCCATGCATTCCGCCGCGGCTATCGCGAGCGAGGCATTGTCTACTTGATACCTGCCATGCATGGTTATGCGCACGTTGTTATACGAAGCCCGCATGCCCTGGTAGTCGAAAACCTGGGTGCGATCGTGGCGGACGTTCTTCAGCAGAAAATCTTTTGTCAGCCGATAAACCGGAGTGCGTTTCGACGCGGCTTCTCGCTCAATGACCTCAATGACCTTCGGCTGAGCCACCCCTGTAATGACGGGAACACCCGGTTTGATGATTCCGGCTTTCTCCCGCGCGATCGATTCCAGCGTGTCCCCCAGGAACTCGGTGTGCTCCAAGTCGATGTTCGTGATAACGGACACGAGCGGGGTGATCACGTTCGTGGAGTCCATCCGGCCCCCCATGCCGACTTCGATCACCGCGATATCAACGGACTCCTCAGCAAACCAGGTGAACGCCATTGCGGTCGTGACCTCGAAAAAAGTAGGGGTGAGGGCTCCCGCGCCGTCAGCAGCAGGGACCCCGCGGTAGCCGTCCCGAACTCTCTGCGCAAGCGCCACTACCTTCTGCTCAGATATCTGGACATTGTCGATTCTGATCCGTTCTGTAAAACTGACCAGGTGCGGCGAGGTATAGAGCCCCACGCGATACCCCGCGGCCCTGAGCACGTCCGCGAGGAACGCGGAGGTCGACCCTTTGCCATTCGTGCCGGCAATATGCACTGACCGAAATTTTTTGTGGGGATCGCCCATGACCTGCATGAGCGTGTGGCTGTTTGCCAGGGCAAGCTTTATCCCGTGTTTCTGCAGCCCGAAGAGATAGTCAATGGTGTTCTGGTATGAACTGTCTTGTGACATCCTCGTCCTTGACCGCCATTCCGGTTTTAGCTGAAACCATGGCCCTTTGGGGCGTGACAATCTCCGCCCATTTCCGCTATGGGGACGGTGACTGCGTTGGCGCAGAGGCAGGCTCCGTCGAGGACGCGGCCTCGGCTGGAGACGCTGCCGGCTGCGCGGGCTGCGACGGCCTCTCTGCAACGGGCGAAGCGACCTTCAGGATCATGACAAAGGGCACAGGTTGATCACTTGGAAACGCATTGAGACGCGTCCGGCTGTAACCGATCTTTCCCTCAGACTCGATCTGGCTGAAAAAGGAAAGCAGCTCCCTGGAGTTCAGGCTTCCGGATATTTCCCGCACCGAGCCGCTGAATCTTTTTTTCCCGAGTTCCCTATACCCCCTCATGGCTTCGTTGATCTTCTGGATGGCCGCTTCTTCATTTGTTACGGTCATCGAGACCTGCAGCGGCTCTAAATGGCGGACCACTTGATTGGGACGGGATGCGGGTGCCTTTATCGTCGTAGTCTCATTCGTCACTGGAGCGAGCGCGGTCTGGTCAGGCGAAACAGCGGGAGATGTAGAAGAGGGTGCCGAGTCAGCGGAGTCGGGCTTTTGGAGGTTCTCGATCTCCAAATCGCGGCGCGGCGGAGTGACCGCGTAGATGTAAACGAGCACGAGGACGGCGATGATGCCGGTCATCCACAGCGGCCGGTAAAGTATCTTCTTGAGCTTGGAGAGTCCGGAGACGCCCGCCTTCACCCGCTGCACCACCCCTTCGGGCGGCGTAATATCCTTCAAATACTGTTTGGCCTCGGCTGCCTGCTTGAGGGCCTGGAATTCGGTATAGCACATGACACAGGATCGCAGATGACGTTCTATCCTGATCTGTTCCGGCATGAACAGATGGCCGTGCAGGTATTTTTGAAGTGATTTTCTGGTATATGCGCATTCCTTTTTCATGAAGACCACCTCATATAGCTCTCTCTTGACTCTTCCTGCTTGAAGATGGACTGCGGGTCACAACGGGAGTCTCTATTCACACTCGCACTACACCCCTCCTACCTTCACCTGCTGCGCTCGAAGGGAGGAATCACCGAGGAACCACTTCCCGATCTTTTCAAATCGCGAAGGCGAGTCGGTGACGTAGAACTTTCGAATGCCTTCACCCTTTCCGTTCCCTCTCCACCTGAGCTTATCGAGTACATCCATGACTTCTTTTGCCGTCTCGGTGGCCGAATCGATGAGTGTGATCTCCGGCCCCAAGACCCTGCTGATCACCTTCTTGAGCAGGGGATAGTGCGTGCAACCAAGAACGAGGGCGTCGATTCCCCTGCCTCGAAGGGGCGCCAGGTACTTTTCCGCCACGAGATGCGCCACGTCGTTGTCCGTCCACCCCTCTTCGGCCAGGGGAACAAAGAGCGGACACGGCAGGCTGTGTACCTTGATGTCAGGGGCGATCTGCATGATTGCTTTCTCGTAGGCGCCGCTACCAATCGTGGCCTCCGTTCCAATCACGCCCACCTTGCGGGTCTTCGTTGCCGCAGCCGCGGCCCGCGCCCCGGGCTCGAGCACGCCGATAACGGGGAGAGGGAATTCCTTCTTCACCGCCTCGAGGCTGATGGCAGACGCTGTATTGCAGGCTATCACGAGCATCTTTATCTCCTGCTCGAGCAGAAAGTCCGTGTTCTCGAAGCTGTAGCGCGTGACCGTCTCGGGGGAACGTATCCCGTACGGAACGCGCGCCGTGTCGCCGAGGTAGATGATGTTTTCTTCCGGTAGCTTCGCCACGATAGCTCCGAGCACCGTGAGTCCGCCGATCCCAGAGTCGAATATGCCGATTGCCTTTTGCATAGTGATTTCGAAAACAGCTTGCAAAACCACACAGGAGTTCAAAAAACGAAAACAGATCACTCATCTCAAGGCCAGTGGCTTCAGTCTCCCTCGTTGCCCTCTGTGTTTCTTCGAGGGACCGGCTGTTGTCACTGTTTCACGAGATCCATCCTCTTGCCGAACGTCCTGGTAAGATCGATGTGACCGGCGAGCGTCTGCGCCTCTCTTCCATCGAGCAGGATCCGGATGCGCTTGATCTCTTCGATGTTTTGCATCAGCGTGTTTACAATCGCGTAGATCGCCGTAAGCTCCTCCCATGCAGATGCCCTGATCTCCTTTTGCGGGGCCGTGGCAAGATCGACATAGGCCGTTCCCATGGTGTCAAGATAGAGCTCTCTGAGCCTGACATCCTCGAGGAGCGCTGTCTGCGCGGAGCGCTTGTCAGCGAGCATGGCTGCGAGAATTTCCCGTGCCTGTGACTGCCCATCGGGCTGTCTCTTTACCGTAACGGACCCGGATGCCATCATGCCGTCCGAAGGAAAGTACAACGTGATCATGAGCGGTTCGTCCGGGATGGACGGTCCGGCAAGAACAGGCTGGACCGGTGCTTCTGTGTTTTGCGGCGCGCCAGGGTTGCGCATCAGCGTCCAGACATACACCCCGGCTGCAGCAATGGCTAAAATGATCACAACCACGCCGAACAGCAGCCGGTCGTGGCCTATCCTCCTATCGATTCTCTCTGGCATACTGTTCGATCCCCTTGGCGATGGCCTCGGCCGCCTTTGCTCGGTCCTGGTCCATGCCGACCTCTACCATTGCCGCGGCTGCGTCCATTGCCTTAAGCCCGGCAATCGGGGCCTGCACAGGCTCTGCGCCCTCTCCGCCCCCGAGCTGCCGCGCAAGTTTCCTGCCGAAACTGCCGCTCTCTTTCATATGCGCGGCCTGCTGCCTGCCCCAGAGTTTCTCCTGCTCTTCGCTCCCCGCTTCAAAACTGAGAAAATCCCGGTTTGCGGGCCGGGTCGCCTCCTGCCCCGCCAGATCATCATCGGGGTCCAGAATATAGACCCGCCCAGCCGAACCGGCTGCGGCATGGATGCTCACTATAAGCGTCGCCCCGGCAGCGTTCGCGATTCCGGCCCTCTCGTCGAGCGAGAGCGCCTGGTCCCTTTCCCTGGTCAGGACTACCCAGAGATGGCTGTCCCTCTGCAGAATTCTTCTGACCGCCTGCGCAAGTTCGAGGGTCAGCGACTTTTCCTGCCCCCGCGCCGTCACGATTCCCGTGTCCCTGCCTCCGTGCCCTGCGTCGAGAACGACCACGACGGGCTTATCTGCTTGCACGGCCGGGGCCGAAGAAGCCGTGCCCTTCGCGATGTCGAGAACGATCCGGTCGGGCCCCCGGAGCACAAAATCCTTGACGTCTCCAGCCGCAGCGTCCAGATGGATCAAGATAACGTTCCTGCCTGCCTCCTCCTTCGATTCCACACCGCTCACCACACCGTCATGGATGACCGGCAGCTGCGCCTTGAGGCTGAAGGGACCCTCGTAGGCGGAAAAGAGAAGCACTCTGCCCTCGGCGGTTCTCGTCAGGACATAGGGGGCCGCGGCCTCGATCTCGAAAACGATCCGTGTGAAGGCCGCATAAGAAAAATACCGCACGCCCCTCACCGTGAGTCCCTTTTCTGCTGAAAACGTGATGGCAGGCACCAACAAGAGGGACACAAAAATAAGCAAAACCAGCCTTCGCATACAAGTAGGCATAGTAGCACAACAAAAAGATTTGTGCAAGAAAAAGGCTGAAAAAACCCTAAAAAAACCAGTAAGTACAAGTAGAATTTGCATTCCCACCCTCCGCGTGTTAATCTATCGGCAGATGAACACCATAAAGATATTCGGAGAATCCGGCATGATCAGCCAGGCCATGCGCACTGCCTACGAGCACCGTCCTCAGCAGATTGAGATGACCGTGGCCGTGGAGAAGGCGCTCGGCGCAAAGACGCATTTGATCGTCGAGGCGGGCACGGGCGTGGGCAAGAGCCTCGCGTACCTCGTGCCGGTAATCCTCTGGGCCAGAGAGGAGAACTGCCGTGCCGTCATTTCCACTTACACCAAAGCGCTGCAGCAGCAGCTCGTGGACAAGGACCTGCCCTTTCTGAAAAAGGTGGTCGGCGACTTTCGATTTGCCCTGTGCGTCGGCGGCGAAAACTATCTCTGCCTCCGGCGGTTCGACAATCTTCGCATGGGCGACCTCTATGAGCAGTCCGAGGTCCAGGCATTGAACCGGCTGTTCGAATGGTCCACCGTGACGCGAACCGGCCTGCGTAGCGACCTCGATATCGAGCCGCCCCCCGCTCTCTGGGGCAAGGCCTGCCGCCAAGCCGACCTCTGCTTCAGCAAGGATTGCGGTTTTTATAAGGACTGCTTCTATCAGAAGGCCAAGGCCTACGAGCAGCAGGTGCAAATACTCGTGGCAAACCATCACTTGTTCTTTGCAGACATGGCCACAGGCGGCAACGTGTTGCCGCATTATAAAGCAGTGGTTTTCGACGAAGCGCACCAGGTCGAGGAGGTGGCAACGGATTATCTTGGCGTCGAGGTTACAAACTTCTCGGTTCGCTATCTGCTCGACTCGCTTCTGAGCCAGCGAACGCGCAAGGGCCTGCTCACGCGCCTCACCGCACAGGGTGCTGGGACGCAGATCGCGCGAAACATGGTCGACGCTCTCCGGGTCATATCTGACAATTTCTTCCTGAACCTCCATCCCCTCCTTCACAAGGAACCGGCAATCAGGATTCGGAGGCAGAACTCCGTCCCCGACATCCTGAGCGAACCCCTCACGGAGCTGAAAGACGCGCTCCTCGAACTTACGGTCGAGACGCACGAAGAGGAACTGGAGGTCAAGGCGTTTGCCGGCCGGGCGCAGACGCTTGCGACTGCCGTGCGCGTGAACCTCAACCAGTCAGCAGAGGGATTCGTGTACTGGGCAGAGCGGGAGAACATGCGGTACCGGCTTGTTGCCTCACCCATCGATGTGGCCGAAACGCTGCGTGAGAATCTCTTCGGAAAATTGGAGGTGGCAGTCCTTACCTCAGCCACGCTCTCGGCGGCTGGAACTTTTACGTTTATCAAGAGCCGTCTGGGCCTGGACGCGCCCATGGAACTCTTGCTCGACTCGCCCTTTGACTTCCAGAACCAGGCGATGCTCTACATCGCGTCCGGCCTTGACGACCAGCAAACAGCAGGTTATCAGGAAAAGTTCGATGAAGAGCTGGTATCCGTGCTTGCAATCACAAAAGGAAGAACACTTGTGCTGTTCACGAGCTACGGTCAGCTCAGGAAAAGTGCCGAGACGTTGCGGCAAGAGATACCGGACCTCGGTTTGCTATGTCAGGGAGAGATGCCGGCCTACCGGCTTATCGAGCAGTTTAAAAGCGCGCCGGATACGGTCCTCATGGGAACAGCATCGTTCTGGCAGGGCATCGACATTTCCGGCGATGCACTCCAGTGCGTTGTGATCGCGAAGCTCCCCTTCGCCGTTCCCGATGACCCTATCGTTGAGGCGCGCATGGAGCGGCTCAAGAATCCCTTTCTTGAATATCAGGTCCCGCAAGCCACGCTGCTGTTTCGTCAGGGCTTCGGCAGGCTTATCCGAACCAAGACAGACAAAGGCGCCGTTGCCGTGCTCGACTCTCGCATCATGACCAAGAACTACGGTAAATTGTTTTTGCGGTCTATCCCGAAATGCCGGATAACGGATGAAAGGGAAGATCTCAAGAATTTTTTTGAAGGGCTACGGAAAGCGCAATAGCCGCGATTCGATTGTGCACCGCCTCCAGACGTGCAGAGCCGGTAAGCAGGATTCAGCCGCTTTTTTGTCACTCAGGCTATTCAACGCTCCGCCTCCTGTGCTCAGGAGGAGCAATGCTTTTTGAATACCAGGAGGCCCAGGGGTGGCAGAGTGAGCGAGAGCGAATGTCGCCTGCCGTGGATGGGCACGGCTTCACCCTCCGCACCCCCTGAGTTCCCGTATCCATCACCTCCGTATTCCGTGGCGTCGCTGTTCAACACCTCTTTCCACCAGCCTCCCTCGGGGATCCCCACACGGTAGTTGATTCGCGCAAGGGGCGTGAAGTTGAAAACCGCTAGGAATACATCCGTTGTTTTTCTGCTCCTGCGGATGAAACTGATGACGCTCTGCTCCTGATCGCTGAAATCGACCCACTCGAACCCCGTATGATCGAAATCGGTCTCATGGAGAGAAGGCTCCATGCGGTAGATCAGGTTCAGGTCCCGAACCCACTGCCAAACCCCGCGATGCTCTTGATAACGCAACAGGTGCCAGTCGAGGCTCCGTTCATGGTTCCACTCATTCCATTGCCCGAATTCGCCACCCATGAACAGAAGTTTTTTACCTGGGTGCAGATACTGCATGCCAAGCAGAAGACGGAGGTTGGCCAGCTTCTGTTTTCCATTTCCCGGCATCCTGCCTGCAAGGGAACCCTTGCCGTGCACGACCTCGTCGTGGGACAGCGGGAGCATGAAGTTTTCAAAGAACGAGTACCAGATGCTGAAGGTGATCAAGCCCTGGTGGTACTTGCGGAAGATCGGGTCCGTGGAATAGTATTCCAGCGTATCGTGCATCCATCCCATGTTCCACTTCATGCCGAAACCGAGTCCACCCACGTGCGCCGGCCTTGAGACCATGGGCCAGGCTGTGGACTCCTCGGCAATTGTCTGAACGTCTGGGAACATCCGGTATACTTCACGGTTCAGGCTCCGGAGGAAATCAATCGCCTCAAGGTTCTCATTGCCGCCATAGGAATTCGGAATCCAATCGCCCTCTTTGCGCGCGTAGTCGAGGTAAAGCATGGAAGCGACCGCGTCGATCCTGAGACCGTCGGCGTGATATTTGTCAAGCCAAAACAGGGCGTTGCTGATCAGGAAATTGCGAACCTCGTACCTGCCGTAGTTGAAAATGCAGCTGCTCCACTCCGGATGGAACCCCTTTTTTGGGTCCGCGTGCTCATACAAGTGCGTTCCGTCGAAATATACAAGGCCGTGGCTGTCGTCCGGGAAATGGGATGGTACCCAGTCGAGGATCACGCCGATCCCCTCCTTATGAAGGCGGTCGATGAGATGCATGAAGTCCTGAGGACTGCCGTACCTGCTGGTGGGCGCGAAGTATCCGGTGATCTGGTAACCCCAGGATCCGTAGAAGGGGTGCTCCATCACCGGCGTGAATTCCACGTGGGTGAAGCCCCCCTCCTTGAGGTACGTGGCGAGGGGGTCCGCCAGTTCCCGATACGTGAAGGAGCGGCTGTTCTCCTCGGGAATCCTGCGCCACGATCCGGGGTGGATTTCGTACACGGAGATCGGCGAGTTCAGCGAATTTCTGCCGTGTCGGTCTCTCATCCAGTCGGCGTCGCTCCACGCATACGATGTATCCCACACGATTGATGCAGTTCTTGGCGGGACCTCCCAGAAGAACGCAAAGGGGTCGCCCTTGGTTGCCTCGTGATTATTTATGCGGGAGCGGATGTGATACTTGTACAGCGTTCCGCGAGATACCCCAGGGATGAAACCTTCCCATATGCCCGAGCCGTCATCCCTCACGCGAAGCGCATGAGAATTTTTGTTCCATCCGTTGAAGTCTCCGATCACCGACACCTGTGCCGCATTTGGTGCCCAGACCGCGAAGAGGGTTCCTTCCATACCGTCCGAGGCCATGATGTGGGAGCCGAGCTTCTCATAGAGCCGGAAGTGGTTTCCCTCCTTAAAGAGGTAGATATCGTGGTCCGTCAGGAGGCTCACGCCGTGAAGCACGGCGCTCTTTCTTTTTTTCTCGCTTTTAACTTTCATGCTGTCCCCTCCGCCAGTGCGGCATAAGTTAATATTACCACATTAACCGCATAAGGACATAGGTTCGCACGAAAAAAGCAGCAGATGAAGCGGCTCCGCATCTCTGAATCAAACTACAGGTGATGTCCATACCGCATTTCCCTGGTCTTTGTCTTTTTAAGCGGCTGCCTCTGCCTCTGAGCCCTAAGCCTTTGGATGTAATAGAGACGAACGAGTGGAAAAGATCTTACAAGATTTTAAAGGAATAAATGAGCTGGCCAAGATCATGCCGACTGGATATGCAGGCCTCGATCCATCATTTGCCGTCCGGTCGGGAGGCTCATGCACGTTTGGAATTTTTCGGGGGAAACGTCTGATGATGGCAACTGGTTCCTGCATGCGGTCGGATGGAGGGCCGGCTCCGGTATGGAGTCGGGCGGGTCATGAACTATCTTTCTGATGCTTAGCTACGAAAGTGCACATGAGGCCTAAGTTGCCCTGAGTGGTTCGCGATACGTGGCCCGATGACCTACTAGGACGACGTCGGCCTGTCCAGAAGTTCAACAGGATAGCCGTGCTCGCGCCAGGCGCTGAGCCCCCCGGCAAGCGGTCGGACGCGGATTATCCCGCGCTGGATCAACTGCATTGCCACTCTGGCGCTCGACGCCTCGTTGGGACATGTGCAATAGAGGACCACCTCGCGCTCCCGCGGCATGTCCGGTTGCTGCTTTAAAGATTCCAGCGGAAAGTGCAAGGCGCCTGGAATAATATACGGGTCTGCCTCAAAGTCAAGTGTGTGGCGTACATCGAGAATTATGATATCTTCACCTGCATCAATTTTCTGTTTCAGCTGTACCGGGGTTATGCGGGCGCTGAAGAGCTGGCGCAAAAAACGTCGTCGCAGAGCGTACTTCCGAAGGATATAGAATGCCAGGCCTCCGACCAAAAAAATCAAAACCGTGTTGCCAAATCGCAGCGCAAAGAAAATAGCGTCGTCCAGTTGTTCGCTGAACACGTAGCCAAGGACCGTGAACGAACCAACCCAGAGAATCGCCCCCAGGGCGTCAAAGAACAAAAAACGTGACAGATGCATGCGGACGATGCCCGCTAACGGCGTCGTTACAGCGCTCAGGCCGGGGATGAATTTTGTCACGAGCAGAGAACGCTCGCCATAGCGCGCAAAGATGACTTCCGCCTTCCTCACGCAGTCGTCGGGCGCGAGAGAAATGCGGCAGAGCCAGGATAATATCCGGCCGCCGCTACGTCGGCCCATACCGTACCAGAAAACATCTCCCAGCAGCGCAGCACAGACCCCGAGGCCGACGCAGACAGGTAAGCGCAAGTGCCCCATGCCGGCCAGCGCCCCGGCAGCGATGAACAGCGGCGCGCTCGGCAGGGGAAGGCCGATTGTTTCTGCGAGAACCCATAAGAACAGCACGGTGTACCCGTGCTCTATCAGGAAGGGCAAAATTTCATGCATCCTTAATTCCGTGGTGTAAAATGAGCATATTGCTGATTCTAGTCTTCACTGGAGCGACATCGGTCGATCCTTGAACGAAACTCCACTGCTAACATTTTACGCGCTGCTTTAATTTGCCGATCGGGTAATACCCTCTCAATAGGCATACTTTTCCAATTTCTCCAGCACTTCTACGTGCAGGAATTCTGAGGGAACAATACGGAACTCCACTATATTGCTTCTTGTCTCATTCGGGATGGTCGGTTGGACGGCGCTAGCAAAGTAGGGCGCATATCTTATACCGAGTTCGGGCTCCAAGTGAAACAGGGCATCCTGAATGAACGCGGTCATTTGCTGCACTTTCATCCTCTCCATGATAGTAGCATCCGTCATCCCGTACGAAGGGTAGCGGCCGATGATCAGCACCTGGCTGATCTCGGACCTCATATGGTCATCCGTCATAAGGGACATAAAGATGCGGGAGACCTTCTGCAAATCTTCCCGTGCCGAGGCCTTCGGAGTTCCATCCTTAGAAAACAAAAGTGACGTATCCATGAGAATAGAACTCGTCTTGACCTTGAGTCCACTGATCGATTTTGCCCCGAATTCCTTCTCGAATATCGCGTTTATGCCCTTGGTAAATTCGTTTCGCGGCTGTGAAAGCGCAAGGGCGGGTTCCAGAAACCGCTGGATCTTGACCGCCCGGTAATAGAGGAGTGCGCTCAACAGCACCAAACCAATCAGCGTGAAGCTGAGGATCGGTCCCGCGGGCGGCACATATTTCAGCAGGGCTTTGACGTTCATGGTGCCGATTCCTCCAGGAGATTCAGCTTTTTGACGGCCGTTTTGAAGTCCGCCTCGGAGACGTTGGTCGGCTGATGGATGGCCTTATTCCGCAATCCCAGCAAATCACTGAAGAGTTCCCTTTTGAAGTGGCTGATGCGGCGTCCCTGCTCCATCTCTTTCAGGCCTTCGGAGAGTGCGGGGAACGTCCTGCCGGTCGCCGCCTGGGTGAATTCCTTCAGCCGATTTTCCAGATGATATCCGAGCAGGAGGGCGGCCACGACCTTCTCCCCGGTCCTATAATATTCCAATGCCTGCTCGGCCGACACGTTGCCTTTGACGATGCGGATATTCTCCGTTGATTCGATTTCGCCAGGGGCCAGATGCTGTATTTTTTGATAGACCTCCAGGCACTTGTCAATCATGTTCTTCTCAAGATAGGTCTCGGCAAGGAGAAAAAGATCCCGGATGCTTTCCGCGCCTTCCTGCTGCTTCTTGGAAAAGGAATAGGCGCGACGGAGAGCATCCGTCTTGTCGTCCTTCTTGTCGAGCACGTCGAAATGCCTGGCCCAGCGCTTGCCCTTCAGCACATTGTCCTTCGTGAAGCGGAAAAGTCGTTCCGAAACCTCGCTCTTGTCCAGCTTCCCGCTGATAACGATGATGTTCAGCGTCGGGTGGGTTTCAAAGAGATCCGGCAAGGCGTCGATCCCTTCGTTCATCCGGTCGAACTCTATATCGAGCGTCATGAGGTCGAATACCTGAGTCGTCAGGACACGCAGTGCATCCCTGACGCTGACCGCCTCGTGAAACCGCAGGTCGGGCTCGTCACCCCCGAGCGCCCGCTGAATTTCGAGTTTGAGGAGCTCACGGTCCTCGTAGTCGTCGTCGGCGATGAGCACCTTAAACATCGGGTGCCTCCTCGACGAAGGGAAGATTGATGATTATTTCCGTTCCAGTGCCGGGAGCCGTATATCCCTTGCCGATTCTGATTTTTCCGGCGTGGAGACCGACAACGTATTTGGCAAAATAGAGCCCCTGCCCCCAGCTCTCGCCGATGCCTCTCCCCTTATAAAAGCACTGGTCCGCTTGCTGCTCATCCATCCCGACTCCCTCGTCCCGTACGGAGACCGTCACATATCGTCTGCCGACGTCCCGGTCCATCGCGCATGACACCTGAACGCGCGCGCGTGGCTGGCCCGGTTTTTTATACTTGACGGCATTGTCTATTACATTTTCAAACACCGTCTTCAGCAGCGGCGGTGCTGCATAGATCATTGGCACATTCATGCTCTCATGGATCGTGATGTCGGCGAGGTCGCCGTATTGAACTGCCAAGTCCCCAAGCATGGTCCTGAGGTCGCAATTCTTGAACTCGACCAGGCTCGCCTCGCGCTCATCGGATATTTTTTTAAATATCTGGATGTCGGCAAACAATTTGTCCAGATTGTCGTCAATGCGCTCTCTTGAGTCCTGCGGAAGACCGGGAAGCAGGTCGATCCTTCGCTTGATCCTCCCAAGGTTATTTTTGAATTCATGCCCTATCGTTGCAGAGATGTAGCGGATAAATTCGTTCCGCCTCGCTATTTCCTGGTTTTTAAGTACGAGCAGCATGTTCTCTCGCGCTCTCCTCTGTTTTTGCTGGTAGACGACGGAGAGATACAGGCTGAAGGTGGTAAATGAAACGATCATGGTCACAAAAGCGTAATGGGCGATCCTGTTGGAGGCGTCGAGCTGTTCCTGCATGATGGAAAGGCGTTGGTCGAGGCTGGCCTCCGGAGGGGTCGCTCCCTTCCACGGCATCAGCCATAGTTCTAGACGACCAAAAGGCGGGATGAACCGGTCAAGGTAGACCATGCCAAGAACAAGCAATATAAACACCATCAGGGCGGTCAGCACCAGGGCCCTTAGCCTTTGATAAATGTCAGGGTCGGACATAATCATACAATTTATTACAAAACACCGATTTTTACAACAGGAAAAGAAGCAGCACAATTGATGGTCTGTGCGGCCTCTGCACTTGTTCAGTGAGGCCCTATCTCTTCATGTGCCTCATGCTCACTGCGCCAAACAACTTTCGACTTTGCATTTTATACCGGCCTGACGCTCCGTCGCTCGGGCACCCTGTGCGTTGGCTGATTTCAAAAAAACCAGGGCAAGCAGTACTGTCCAGCGAAACGGCGTAAAAAAATTGTTTGACACCTCCGACCGATCATAAAAGGTGGAACAGCGCCATGCCGGTCGGGAACAGTTAGAATAACAACAGCATTGGCGCAAAACCAAAGTCGCTCCCAGGCCGTGTGTGAGGGAATGACACGGCAATCTTAACATCCGAAAGGGAGCAGATAGTGAGCCAGGGGTTCGGACGGCTCTGCAATGGGTTGCGGGTGCGAATAATGAAAACAACGAGCACCTGCATAGCCATGGACTCAATGAACCAACCTGTATGAAAGAGTGGTTTCAGCGTGAAAAACGGCAAGCATGACGAAGAAAGTGAGGAAGTCAAGTCACCGTTCGTGCTAAAATAGTAAGATACTTCCATGCTCGACAATCTCATCATAGAAGGGGCGAGACAGAACAACCTCAAGAACATATCCCTCGTCATCCCCCACAACCAGGTGACAGTGGTCACGGGCCTCTCGGGCTCGGGCAAGTCCTCCCTTGCCTTTGACACGATCTTTGCCGAGGGACAGTGGCGATATATCGAGTCCCTCTCTGCCTACGCGCGCATGTTCCTCGAGAAGGTGAGCAGGCCTGAGCTGGATGCAATCCGGAACGTACGGCCCGCTGTCGCCCTGGAGCAGAGAAACCCGGTCAAGACGTCACGTTCCACGGTGGGGACGGTCACTGAGGCAGCAGATTATCTGAGAATCCTGTATGCGAAAATCGGGAGGATCTTCTGCCCCCGCTGCGGAAGCGAGGTCAAACAGTTTAACTCCTTGTCAGTGGGGGACGAGATCCTGCGACTCTATCGTGACCAGAGGTTGCAGGTCCTCTTCCCCGTCGCAGTGCCGAAGGGAGAGCTCCACAATGTCCTGACGGATCTCACGAGGAGAGGGTTCGGAAGGGTGAAGACGGAGGCCGGGCTCACGGATGCGGACGCGGTCTCGGAACTCCCGCAGGAACCATCCGAGATCTTCGTGATCCTTGACAGGATCGTCGTGAGGCCCGGGGTCCGTTCCCGTCTTGCAGAATCCCTTGAGACCGCCTTTCTCGAAGGTACAGGCGAGGCGGTGATCGAGACGGAAGGGCAGGTCAGGCGGTACTCGCTCGCACTTCGGTGTATGAACTGCGGCATTTCATTCGAGCGCCCCCGGCCTCTGCTCTTCTCCTTCAATCATCCCATTGGCGCATGCCCAGAATGCAAGGGGTTCGGCAACGTCCTTCGTTACGACGAAAATTTAATTCTGCCTGACCTCTCCCTCAGCCTCGAGGAAGGGGCCATCGAACCATGGACCAAGCCCGCCTACCGGTGGTGGATGGAGCAGATGCTCGAAGGAGCCCCAAAAGAAAAGATCGACACCGCGCGGCCGTTCCATGACCTTTCGAAGCGGGCCCGCTCCCTTGTCTTCAAGGGCTCGGATGCCTTCTACGGAGTAAATGACTTCTTCGAGCATCTCGAAAAGAAACGCTACAAACTCCACGTGCGGGTCTTCTTGAGCAGGTACCGGAGAGCTGTCACCTGCTCCGCGTGCGGGGGGACAAGGCTCAAGCCCGAGGCGCTGCAGGTGAAGATTGCGGGTGTAAATGTGGCTGCGCTCTCGGCCATGCCGGTGGAACAGCTCAATGAGTGGTTCCGTAACCTCGCACTCTCCGATTTCGAACGCCGGATGTCCCGGGAGCTCGTACGTCGCATAGTGCTCAAGCTTGCATTTCTTCAGAGTGTCGGCCTCGGTTATCTGACCCTTGACCGCCAGACGAGGACGCTTTCCGGCGGCGAAGCGCAGCGGGTGAACCTGGCGAACCAACTCGCGTCGAAATTGACCGGCACCCTCTATGTGCTTGATGAGCCTAGCATCGGGCTCCATTCGCGTGATACGGTGAGGCTCGCACAGATTGTGCGTGAGCTTGCGGAAATGGGCAATACCGTGATTATCGTTGAGCACGACCGGACGCTCATCGAGGCCGGCGACCATGTCGTGGAGATGGGCCCTGCTGCTGGCGAGCGCGGCGGACGGGTGGTCTTCGCCGGCCCGATGGCCCCCTTCCGCGAGAGCTCCTGCCTTACAGCGCGGTATCTGCGCGGCGAGGAAAGGATCCCCGTCCCGAAGAGGAGAAGGAGACAGGAGAAGAGGTTTCTCGTGATCTCAGGAGCCGCTGAGCATAACCTCAAGGACATCGACGTGAAGATCCCGCTTCATACTATGACCTGTATCACCGGCGTCTCGGGCTCGGGAAAGTCCACCCTTGTCCAGGACACGCTCTACCGGGCACTGGCGCGCTCTTTCAAAATGTCCTCTGATACGCCGGGGAAATACCGGGACATCTTCGGAATCGAACATGTGAAGGGAGTAAGGCTTATCGATCAGGAGCCCATCGGCAAGACGCCGAGGTCGAATCCTGTCACCTACGTGAAGGCATTCGATCTCATCCGGAAATTTTATGCGGAGCTCCCCGAGGCGAAGATGAAAGGGCTTACCCCCGGCCATTTCTCCTTCAATGTTGCAGGAGGACGGTGCGAGATGTGCAGGGGAAGCGGAGTTCGGAAGATCGAGATGTACGTCTTCGGGGACTTCTTCGTCACCTGTGATGAGTGCAGAGGCAAGCGGTACAGGCCCGAGGTCCTTGCGGTCAGCTACAAGGGGAGGAACATCCACCAGGTCCTGGAGATGACGGTGACCGAGGCCCTGGCCTTCTTCCATCAGGATTCGCTTCTGGAGAGACTCCGGTCACTCGCAGATGTGGGCCTGGGATATCTGCGCCTCGGCCAGCCTGCCACCACGCACTCCGGCGGGGAGAGCCAAAGGCTCAAGATATCCCGTGAACTCGGTGGCCGGGGCGTGCGTGACTTCATCTATATCCTCGACGAGCCGACAACCGGGCTCCACTTCGAGGACATCAAGAAGCTCCTCGAGGTCCTGAATGCACTGATCGATGCAGGGAACACCGTCGTAGTGGTCGAGCACAACCTCGACGTAATCAAGACGGCGGACTGGATCATTGACCTCGGACCCGGTGGCGGAGAGGACGGGGGAAGAATCGTGGCCGACGGTACCCCCGAGGTCGTGGCGCGGGTGAAGGAATCGTGGACAGGCAAATATCTAAAGGGGTATCTGCGGGATCGCCCCTGAAGGTCATTAATCTAGCGTCCGCAAACGTCGACGAATCGTGCGCCTGGAGGGCGCCGCCCATACAAAGGGAGCGGTTTGTCGCGCAGTGCCGGTCGGTTGTTCTTCTCCCTCGACAAAAATTCGAAAATGTTTTAATATATGCTTTCTCTTAACGCAGCATCTAGCAAGCAGGAGCGTGCAAAATCCATGAAACTTCACTTCACCAGGAATAACGGCCTCGTGGACGAGGTCATCGACAAATTACTGGAAACTGCCGAAGGTATCCGGCGTCCTGAATATGTCCGGGAGATGATCATAGCCGCGCTCAAGGCGGGCCAGGAGGACGACGAGAGCGCGGACCTCAAGCTCATGAACACCACGCTCAAGGAGATGCGGTTCACCTCGAAGATCTTCGGCCCTTACAGAAACGTGCGCAAGGTCACGGTCTTCGGCTCCGCGCGAACGGAGCGGAATGAGACGGTGTACGAGATGGCGCGCAGCTTTGGCCGAAAGCTCGCCGAGTCAGGCTACATGGCCATCACAGGCGGCGGTGGCGGTATCATGCAGGCCGTGAACGAGGGCGCCGGGCCCGAGCATTCCTTCGGCGTGAATATCCGCCTCCCGTTCGAGCAGAAGCCGAATCCGGTGCTCACCGGCAATCCCCGCCTCATCACGTACAAGTATTTTTTCAACCGCAAGGTTGCCTTCCTCAAGGAAGCGGACGCCGTGGCCCTCTTTCCCGGCGGTTTCGGCACGCTGGATGAGGCCATGGAGACGCTCACGCTCGTTCAGACCGGAAAGCGCAATCCTCTGCCGCTCGTGCTCGTGGACGAGCCGGGGGGTACCTACTGGACAGCATGGATCCAGTTCCTCGAGGAAGAGATGCTTGCACGGGGATATATTGGCGCTTCGGATTTTTCGCTCTTCGATCGGGTCAACTCCGTGGACTCTGCGGTCAACCACATAAACCGCTTCTACAGCCGCTACCACAGCATGCGGTATGTCGACGGACAGCTCGTGATCCGGCTTACGTCACCGCTCGCACCGCATCATATCCAAAAGCTCAAGGAGCGTTTTCGTGACATCCTCCTGCCGCAGGGGGATATCGCGCTTTCAGGGCCGCTTCCCGTAGAAATGGATGAGCCGGAAATCGCACATTTGCCAAGGCTCGTCGTGGATTTCAACCGTAAGGACTTCGGCCAGCTCCGGAGCCTTATTGATGCGATCAATGAATTCTGATCCAGCCGGGCTCTACGATAGACCATCCAGCGGAACGTCCGCGGCGAAGCGATCCTGCATTCCCTACGGCACCTGGACAAAGGGGACCGATTCGCCCCTGTCCCGTCATGGCGAAACGTTGAATCAGCCCCTCCCCTAATACTTATGCCGGACAGGACAGGCGCCCCTTCTCTTGACATTCTTCCGGGCGGTGTTATCCTTTAACCATGCGGCAATAACCAGCCAAACATTAATCTTCCCACTTCAATCGAACAGCTATTCAGACTTTTCGGACAGGGATGTAAAAATAAAGCGTGGAGGCGTCCTATGATAATTCTTGAAATCAACGATAAAAACTACACGGTTGATGTCGCGCCCGATGTTCCGCTGCTCTGGGTCATCAGGGAGCGGCTCAAACTCACGGGTACAAAATACGGCTGCGGCATCGGCATGTGCGGCTCCTGTACGGTGCACATTGACGGCAAGGCCCAGCGGTCGTGCCAGACGACCGTCGGAGACGCACAGGGCAGGAAGATCACCACCATCGAAGGGCTTCCGGAAAACCATCCCGTCAAAAAGGCATGGGTACAGGAACAGGTGCCGCAGTGCGGCTACTGCCAGTCTGGCCAGATCATGCAGGCAGCCGCAATGCTTGCCGAAGACCCCCATCCCTCGGAAGAGAATATCCTTCAGGCGATGGACGGCAACTTATGCAGGTGCGGCACCTATTCGAAGATCAAGAGCGCGATCCTACTCGCTTCGAAGGGAGGGCGCAGACCATGAAGACGACCATCACAAGAAGACAGTTCCTGAAAATCACTGCGGGTACAGGCCTCAGCATAGCCGTTGCTGCAACGCCCTTGGGATATCGGCTGCTGTCCGCGGCAGAGATAGAGAAGGAGCCCTTCAGCTTCCGTCCGAGCGTCTGGCTGAAGATATTGCCCGATAATACGGTGATCGTCGCGGTGAACAAGTCAGAGATGGGCCAGGGCGTGTACACATCGCTGCCCATGATCATTGCGGACGAGCTCGATGCGGACTGGAAGAACGTGAGGATGGAGGCAGCCCCGGCGGGCGACGTCTACAAAGACCCGGCGCGGGGGATGCAGTTCACCGGTGGCAGTTCGAGCGTCAGGAACATGTATGAACCTCTTAGGAAGGCCGGTGCCGCGGCTCGAGAGATGATCCTGACCGCAGCATCGCAGGAATGGGGCGTGCCGCTATCCGAATGTGCGGTGGTAATGGGAAGAGTGCGCCACCTCATGGGGACGCGCACCCTCAGCTATGGGAACCTGAGCGAGCGGGCGTCAAGGCTTCCCGTTCCGCAGAACCCCACGGTCAAGAAAGAAAGCCAGTTCCGCTACATCGGCACGGAAGTCCCTCGGCTCGACGTGCGTGACAAGGCGAACGGCGCTGCGATGTTCGGGATCGACACCTTCGTCCCCGGCATGGTCTATGCCGCGATTGCCCGTCCGCCGGCATACAGGGCCGATCTGGAGACCTTCGATAAAGAAGCCGCACTTAGAACAGCCGGGGTACGGAATGTGATGCCGCTCTACAGCGGTGTCGCCGTATGCGCAGACACGATCGATGCGGCGTGGAAAGGGAGGGATGCCTTGAAAGCGGACTGGCAAAAAGGGCGCTATCCCGAACTGACGACGGGGTCGCTCGAAAAGGATTTCATTGCGCGCTTGAATTCCAAAGGCATAACCGCGAGAAATGACGGAGACGTATATGGAGCAGTCACCCAGGCTGCAAAGAAGATCGAGGCGACCTACATCCTGCCCTACCTCTCCCATGCCACCATGGAGCCCATGAACTGCACGGCTCATGTTCGTGCGGACGGATGCGACATTTGGGTTCCGACGCAGAACCAGACCGGGGTGCAGGCTCTTGCCTCGAGGATGACGGGATTGAAACTTGAACAAATAAACATACATACCACCTATCTCGGCGGCGGATTCGGAAGGCGCTTCGAAACGGATGTCGTGGAAGAGGCGCTCACCCTTTCAATGTCCACGGGCATGCCGGTGAAACTTGTCTGGAAGAGGGAAGAGGATCTTCAGAACGACTTTTACCGTCCCGCCAACTGCTGCAAAATCACAGGCGCGCTCGATGGGAGCGGCAATCTTACGGCATGGTCCCATATCATTGTCTGCCCGTCCATATTATCACGCGTCCGTCCGCAGTCCATGAAGAACGGTATTGACAACGCGGCCGTGGAAGGGCTGGTGAACATGGAATATGAGATCCCGAACGTAACGGTGGAATATGTGCGGCTTGACACGCCCGTGCCTGTTGGCTTCTGGCGGTCTGTGGGGAGTTCGCATAATGCCTTTACCGTCGAGAGCTTCGTAGACGAACTTGCCCACGCGGCCGGGAAGGACCCGCTCGAATTCAGGCTCGGACTCCTTAAAAAGCATCCTCGGGCGCAGCGTGTGCTTGAAGTGGCCGCGGAGAAGGCAGGATGGAACAAGGCGTTGACCAAAGGACAGGCCCGCGGCATCGCGTACCATCTGTCATTTGGAAGTTATGTGGCCGAGGTCGCCGAGGTTTCGGCAAACAAAAAAGACGGGACGATAACAGTGCACAAGGTCACCTGCGCGGTCGACTGCGGCCCGGTCGTAAACCCGGCTATCATTTCGGCGCAGATGATGGGCGGGCTCACCATGGGCCTGAGCGCCGCGCTTAAGGAGAAGATCGAGTTCGGGAACGGCGGAGTCAAGTCAGAAAACTTCGGCGACTACGAACTCCTGCGGATGAGCGAGGCGCCCGAGGTGGACGTGCATATCGTGAAGAGCGGGGAAAAACTGGGCGGTATCGGAGAGCCCGGCGTACCGCCCATCGCGCCGGCTGTGGCGAATGCCGTTTTCGAGGCTACGAAGGCAAGGGTACGGCGCCTGCCGATGAAGCCAGCCACAATTCTTGAGGCATTGAAGCAGGTGTAACAGGGATTCATGCAAGTGACCGCACACAGGCGTCGAGGACGTGGAGGGAAAGCACGAATCTTTGTTTTCCTTTTTTGAATGTCTTGCGCTCATTCCGCCTCTGCGGATCATGCCTTAATTGGGATAGCTTCGTTTCGAAGGGGAGGAACCATGCAGATTTATGAAGAAGTTCTGAGGCTCAAACGCCAGGGCAGGGCGTCTGCCATCGCCACAATCGTCGAATGCCGCGGCTCGTCGCCGCAGAAGCAGGGTGCCAAGATGCTCGTGCGGGACGACGGCTCGATCATGGGGACTCTGGGAGGGGGCTGCCTCGAGGCTGACGTGGTCCAGGCAGCCCTCATGACCATGAAGGACGGGAATCCCCTGATACTCCCTTTCGAGCTCACCGAACGCGAAGGCGGACTGGTGTGCGGCGGCACTGTGGTCGTCTACATCGAACCAGTCCTGCTCGAACCGCACCTCGTGATTCTCGGTGCGGGCCACGTAGGGAAGATGCTTTCGAAGCTCGCGCGTTTTACGGGGTTCAGGGTGACTGTGGTCGACGACCGGGAGGAATTCGCGAATAGGGAGAACATCCCCGACGCAGACGACCTCCGCGTAAAAAAATTTGAAGGGGCATTCGAACAGGTGACTGTCGACAGTGGAACCTCCATCGTGGTCGCGACGCGAGGTCATAACCATGATCTCGATGCTGTCAAGGCTGCGCTCAGGACCGAGGCGGGATATATCGGCCTTCTCGGCAGCAAGCGTAAAAAAGGGCTCCTCCACAAGGCTCTCAGAGAAGCCGGATTTTCAGCAAACGATATCGACAGGGTCATTATCCCCGTGGGCATCGATATCGGCTCGGTTACGCCCGAAGAAATCGCCGTGAGCATCATGGCGCAGATCATCCAGTGGAGGAGGAACCATGGGTCTGCCAGTGTCGGCCGTGCTTCTTGCGGCAGGTTCATCGAAGAGGATGGGACAGCCAAAACAGCTCCTCCAGCTCGGCAATAGGACAGTCATCAGATACTGCCTCGATGCCATCATCGCGGCAGGTCTCCAGGACATCATTGTTGTCGTCGGATCAGATGGCGATGAAATCGCAGCGGCGATCCGAGGCCTTCCCGTGGTCATCGTCAGGAATGAATCCCGCCAAAGCGAAATGGCAGCATCCGTGCGGATCGGTCTTCGCGCGGTCGAAGACCATGCTTCCGGAGTGCTCATCTGCCTGACCGATCATCCTCTCGCATCAGGAGATACGCTCGAGGTCCTCGTTATCGAACACCAGGCAACGCCCGATAAAATCATCATCCCTGCGTACCGTGGAAAACGAGGCCATCCCACGCTGTTCCCTCGATCGGTTGTCGAAGAAGTCTTTTCCGGAGACAATTTACGGGACGTCATCGGCAGAGATCCAGGGAGGGTGCGCATCATCGATGTCGGAGACGAGGGTGTGGTTCTTGACATGGACACGCGCGAGGACTATGAAAACATCGTTCAAAAGCTCGCCGCGCGAAAGGGGCGGTGATCCGGCGGGTCCGGCCTGCTGCTCCAGCAACCGCTGCATGGCGCTTCTCACGGCTCCCGCCACGCATTATTTGCATCCAGCGCAAGATGAGGATGAGCAGCCGCCGCAGCTCGCGCTGCTGCTCGAGGAACTGGAAGAAGCGTCGCTCGAAGACTTGCCCATACCGAAGCGCGACATGAGCTTGCCCGTCTTTTTCGACCCACACTTCTCACAGGCGACTTCAGGATTCGATCCAAAGACGATCCTCTCGAAGTCAGCGCCGCACGCGTTACAGTGATATTCGTAGATAGGCATGCATCTCCTTTTGACAGGCCTGAAAGAAAAATTCAATCTCAGGGACCAAATCCGAAATCGATTCGAGCTCCAATCGGGGAACCTCTGGAACTCTTCGCTCATGAAATCTGGGTACTACTGGTGATTTGATATTTCGCATTTGGGATCTAACATCATGTCGATCAGCAAACCACGGCGGTCCCCTACCCCGCAGCCCTCGCGCGTCGCTCCGCCCTCGTGAGTGTTTCTTCGACTATCTGCACGGTGTGGACCACTTCGATATGAGAACCTGCCCGCCTCAAAGCTTCCGTTATCTGCATCCGGCAGCCCGGACAGCCCGTCACCACCGCGGACGCTCCCGTTTGCATAATCATGGCAGCCTTGTCCGCGGCGATTGCGTTCGAGAGCCCTCCATGCGTTATCCGCATCACGCCGCCGAATCCGCAGCACCGGTCCGCGTTCTTCATCTCGACGAGCATGAGTCCGGGAAGGGAGCGGAGTACCTCACGTGCCGCGCCGCTCAGGCCCTGCCCTCTGCCGAGATGGCAGGGATCGTGGAAGGTTACGGTCTTCTGCACTGCGCCGAGCGCCTTCCCGGAAAGCCCGCGATGCATGACCTCATGGATGTCGTGCATACGAGGTGTCTTCATTCCGGGAGGAAGCAGCTTAGGGTATTCCCGTTTAAAAGTCAAGCCGCAGGATGCGCAGGCGGTGACAACTGCATCGACCTCAAGTCGTGACAGGAGGGTGCTGTTGTACAGGGCAAGCTCCTCTGCGTTTTTCCGGTCGCCCAGTGACAAGAGCGGCCGTCCGCAGCACTTAAGGCCTTCGGGCACGATCACCTCGTATCCTATCGCGCTCAGGACCGTAATCGCCGATCGTCCGATGTCCTGCTGGAAGTGACTGATGGCGCATCCCGGGAACAGGGCCACCCTGCCCCGGGCCTTTTCGTTCGCGACAAATTCAGATCCGGGCCTCCAGCCCCTCCCGGGTCCCAAACCTTTTCCCTGGATTGACCCGCCCGGGTAGTGCAGAACGAACGGTGCAAGCCATGCCAGGAAACGCATGGCCACATCACTCTTGAGCGAAGAGGCGACGATTTGATTGACGACCCCGTGTCCCGATTCTCTGACTGCTTCTTCCTTTGCCGCTCCGATAATCTCCGTTACAGGCACATTGCTCGGGCACGCGGCCTCACAGGCCAGACAGCTGGTGCACGATGCCAATCGGTCTTTGACTCTTGACGAGAACGGAAGCCTCCCTTCGATCACCGCCTTGATGAGCGCCATTCGCCCCCGGGCCGAAAGCGATTCCGAGCGTTCCGCGATGGAAGGAGGACAGACCGCGCGGCACGATCCGCACTTCACGCAGCGGGAAATCTCCTTGCCGTAGCGCTCTCGGAGCGGGCTGCAGGGAGCCGTATCATGCAGGACTCGCTTCATGGATAGATCGTCACGGGAGTGCCGAGGGAAACAACGCTGTAGAGCTCATCCATATCGGCATTGTCGAGTGCAACGCACCCGTCCGTCCAATTCTGGCGGGAGAGCGCCTGAGAGGTAACCGAAGCGTCGAGAATCCTCCCGTGGATCCCCACGGCCCCGCCGAGCCGTGTGTCCCACGGGGGCTGCTGTCGCTCCTCAATCGCCTTTTTTATCGATGCATATTCATCCGGCGTTATGATGTTATCCCGAAGTCCGGACTCGGCATGTTTCAGCCCGGGATAGCTCAGCCCCATGAATTTGTAGAAACGTTTGCTTGGGTTCATGGTGCAGATATAGAAATCCCCCTCGGGCGTCCGCTTGTCGCCCGTTATCTTTTTATCGCCTTCCCCGTAGCCCTTGCCGAACACGACATGGTATGTCTTGACAGGTGTATTGCCCTTATAGAGGGTAAGGGTGTAATGGGACTTCCAGATGACGAGTTTCAGCTGCCCGTCAAGCGATGAGAGCTCAGAGGAAAAGTCCGAAGTCTTGTTGACAGGGATCTCCGGACCGGGAGAGATGCAGCTCAGCAGCACAAGCGATATGAAGAGCCTGAAAGAGAAATAAATATTTCTGGGCATCCTTACCATTCAATGCATCTGCAATCAGTTCCGGCTTTTTTCTTCATGCCGTTTCGCGCAGGCCTCGCTGCAGAAGTAAACAGGCTTGCCGCTGATACGCCGGACCGTGGAGCGGGCCTTGACCACATAGGTGCGGCACTCCGGATCTAGCACCATTTCCTCGCCCTTGAGTCGTTCCCTCTTTTCCTCTGCGTAATAAGCCTGACGTGCAGAACGGAAAACCGTCCTGAGAGTATAGTAGAGGATGACAATGAATGTAAGAGCTAGGATATTGCGGATCATTTGGAACCTTTTCACCTTTAATGCCTGAAATGCCTCATCCCCGTCATCACCATGGCGATGCCGTGCTCGTCCGCGGCCCTGATCACCTCTTCATCTTTCAGCGATCCGCCAGGCTGGATTACGGCAGTCACACCCGCCTTGGCTGCCTCATCAAGGCCGTCACGAAACGGGAAGAAGGCGTCCGATGCGAGCACGGTCCCCTTCAGCGGGAATTGCGCCTTCATGACGGCAAGGCGCACGGAATCGAGGCGGCTCATCTGGCCCGCGCCGATGCCGATGGTCTGATCCTTGGTCGTGAAGATGATCGCGTTCGACTTCACGTGCTTGCACACCTTCCAGGCGAAGGCGAGCGCCTCGTACTCTTCGTCCCTGGGCTTCCGCTTCGTTGCCACGCGCAGGGACCTGATATCGGGAATCCTACCGAGATCTCGGTCCTGGTAAATGAGACCGCCCACGATCTTCTTCATGTCCATGCCTTCGGGCGTGCCCGTGACCCTGGGCCCGATGTCGAGGAGCCTGATGTCTTTCTTCCGTTTGAGCTCTTCGCGCGCATCAGGCGCGAATTCAGGCGCCACCACCACCTCGACGAAGGTAGCAGTAATCTCCTCGGCGGCCTCGATGTCCACCATCCGATTAAACGCGATGACTCCGCCGAACGCCGAGACCGGGTCGCAGTCACGGGCTTTGCGGTACGCCTCAACGAGTGTATTCGCAGTGGCCACGCCGCAGGGGTTGTTGTGCTTCACGATCACCGCGGTGGTGTGGTCGTATTCCTTCACGAGCTCGAGGGCGCTGTTCGCATCGAGGAAGTTGTTGAAGGACATCTCCTTGCCCTGGAGCTGCGTCGCATTGGATACGGACGGCTCCTTACGGCCGAACTCGCGGTAGAACGCGCCCTGCTGATGCGGGTTCTCGCCGTACCGGAGATTCTGTACCTTCTCGAACTGAAGGGTGAGGATGTTGGGGAAACGGGTCTTCTCGTCTGCCGGTACCTGGCCGTCGAGGTATGCCGAGATCGCGCTGTCATACCGGGCGGTGTGCAAAAAAACCGTGCGGCAGAGTTCAAAGCGGGTCTTTGCCGACACCTCGCCGGTCTTCCCGATCTCCTCGAGCACGCGTCCGTAATCGCGGGGCGATACCACTACAGCCACGTCGGTATAGTTCTTTGCCGCGGAGCGCAGCATGGTCGGCCCGCCTATATCGATGTTCTCGATGGCCTCTTCGAGTGTGCATCCCGGTTTGGCCACGGTCTGCTCGAAGGGGTACAGGTTCACGACCACGAGATCGATGGGCTCGATGCCGTACTCCTTCATCTGTCTGACGTGTTCGGGATTGCCCCGCCTGCCGAGGAGCCCGCCGTGTACCTTGGGGTGGAGGGTCTTGACCCTGCCGTCAAGCATCTCGGGAAAGCCCGTGAACTCGGACACATCCTTTACCGTGACACCGCCGTCGCGCAAGAGCTTTGCCGTCCCGCCGGTCGAAAGGATTTCGATGCCGAGCTTTGAAATCCCTTTGGCGAAATCGAGGATGCCATCCTTGTTCGATACACTGATAAGTGCTCGCCTAATCTTGCCCACGGTATGCCTCCTGGATGAGTTCTTTTGCGAACAATATCAAAAAATTTTAACCGAAACGGCAGGTAATGTCAACGATTTATAACCTGCAAATGCGGTTCCCCTCGTATCGGAAACTTCCAGGACGAGGGCGGATATCAGAAATCATCCGACGATGTCATGCTCCCGTATGCGGAACATGGCACCGAGATCGTCTGCGATCTTCCGACACGCATCAGTATCCACCTCGGGGAGCGCGACTACGGTGGCTGTGACATCAGGAACATACTTCTTCGCCTCGCGGATGAATTCCTTGACCGCCTCGTACGTTCCGATGCCGAACTGAGGCTGTGCAAGCTTATGGTAGAGCTCGGCGTTCTGGGCGTTCAGGCTCACGCTCACGGCGTCGACAAGTCCCGCGAGCTCGGGCAACACGTTCCGCTTGTGGATCAGATTGGCGTGACCGTTCGTGTCGATCCGGACCCTGCCGCCACGTCGTTTCACCTCTGCGGCCACAACCTTGACCACATCGAGCCGCAGGAGCGGCTCTCCGTATCCGCAGAACACGATCTCGGCATATCTCTTGGGATCGCCGATCTCGGTGATCACCTGTTCGGCCGTCGGCTCCTCTCTAAGCCGGAGATTATGCCCTTTCACGAAGTCGGTGTGATAACGCACGCAGAACGTACAGGCGGCCGTGCAGCGATTCGTGATATTGAGGTACAGCGAATTCCGGATCGGGTAGCATATCTGGCCGCGCTCCGGGATCATCCCTATCCCGAAGAGCTGCATGGCATTGAAGCTCGTGATCCTGGCAACATCGTCGAAGGACAGGCCCTTGATCTCTGCGATTGCATCGGCCGTGTGGCGAACGAACGCGGGTTCGTTGCGCTTGCCGCGTACGGCCTGCGGGGCGAGATAGGGCGCGTCCGTCTCGATCAGCAGGTTCTCGATCGGGATCTGACTCACAACCTTGCGCAGTGAATCTGCTTTCGGGAACGTGACCGGACCGGCAATAGAGATGGAGAATCCCATTTCGATTGCGCTCTTCGCCATTGCCACGTCGCCCGAGAAACAGTGAAGGACCCCGCCTAGGTCGGTCGGCCATTCCTCGGAGAGGATTCGGAGCGTGTCGTCATGTGCGTCGCGGTCATGGACAATGACCGGCAGGTCGAGCTCACGAGCCTCGCGCAGCATATCGCGGAATTTTCTCTTCTGATCCGACCGGGGCGAATGCTCATAGTGATAATCGAGTCCGACCTCGCCATACGCAACGACCTTCTTGTGCTTCGCCAAATGCCTGAGAATTTCGTATGCGGGATGGAGGACGTCCTTGACCTCATGGGGATGGATGCCGATCGCGGCATAGATGAAATCGTATTTGTCCGCGAGGAGCACCGCATCGCGGCTTGATTCCACTGTCGTGCCTATCGTAATGATATGCTCTACGCCCGCCTCGCGGGCACGTTTGATGACGTCGTCGCGGTCTTCGCTGAACTCGCGCATTTCAAGGTGCGCATGGGTGTCGATGAGCATTATTCTAGCCTGCTTCGTCTTTCTCTACGATCATGGTGCTGTCGATGGCAATCTGTTCCAGTCCGTTCACGCGAGGCTGGGCGTTCAGCTCTCGGCTCATGGATTTTGCGCCAGCGGACCTGAGTTCTGCACGGAATTGGTCACTTCACCCTGCTTCCAGGCTTGCTCTCGCGGTCAAGAGTGACCACAGCGAGTGCATCGCCGCTGCTCGCCGCGAGCAGCATGCCCCGGGATTCGATGCCCATGAGCTTGGCAGGCTTCAGGTTCGTCACGATCACGACGGTCTTCCCCATGAGCTCTTCCGGTGCATAGCTCTTGCCGATGCCGGCCACGACCTGGCGGTGCTCCGTGCCAATATCGACTTGCAGCTTTATGAGCTTGTCTGACTTCGCCACCCGCTCAGCCGAGATGATCTTTCCAGCCCTGAGGTCCGCCCTGGTAAAATCCTCTATCCCGATCACCTCGGTCGATTCAGCAACGCCGGGCCCTGTCTCCGGCTTTTGTGTTTCCTGGCCTTTATCCATCTTCTTTTCCGTCCTTTTCTTCCGCCTCACTTCATCGGTCTCGATCCGGGGGAAGAGCTGCTCGCCAGGGCGGATTGCCGTCCTCGGCCTGAGCCCGCCCCAGTATAATTCATCACGTATCTTACACGCGTCTATCTTCTTATCGATTCCGATGCTATTCCATATCTTCTGCGCCGAGGAAGGCATCACCGGGTAGACGAACAGCGAAATGAGTCTAAGCGATTCCGCCAGAGTATAGAGGACATTCGACAGCCGACTCTCATTGTTTTCTTTCCACGGCGCTGACGCTTCTATATATCTATTCGCCTCGTTGATGACGGACCATAGATAAGCAAGAGCCTCGCTGAACTTAAAATTATCGAGAAAATTTGAAAATCCGATCCATGAATCGCTATCGAATCTACCATGTATTCTCAGCTCAAAATCCCCATCTTCGCCGTCAACGGGTTCCGGAATGAGCCCCTGACGGTATTTTGTTATCATCGTGAGAGTTCGGCTTAAAAGGTTTCCCAGGTCGTTCGCCAGTTCTGTGTTGAAACGCATGATAAAGGATTCCGTCGAAAAATCACCGTCCAGCCCGAATGGAACCTCCCGCAGCACGAAATATCTGAAGGCATCCGTGCCGTAAGAATCGACTACCTCGTTCGGGTCGATAATGTTCCCGAACGATTTCGACATCTTCTTCCCCTCCCTTGTCCACCATCCGTGCGCGAAGATATTGCCGGGGAGCGGCAAATCGAGCGCCATGAGCATGGTCGACCAGTACACGCTGTGGGTGGTCAGGATGTCCTTTCCCACGAGGTGATGGTCCGCAGGCCACCAGAATTTCTCACGCATTGCCGGGTCAACCGACCCCTGCGCCGGAGGGCTGAGGTAGCGCGTGGCCGACAAGTAGTTTATGAGCGCATCAAACCAGACATAGGTCACGAAATCGCGGTCAAATGGCAATTCAATGCCCCAGGAAAGTCGCACCTTGGGACGGGATATGCAAAGATCGCCCAACGTCTGCGATTTCAAAAACCCGAGCACCTCGTTCCGCCTGCTCTCAGGCCGGATGTAGTTCTGGTTCTCCTCGATGTGCTTGATCAGCCGACCCTGGTATTTACTCATCAGGAAAAAGTAGTTGTCTTCGGAGATGCGTTCAACTGGCCTTCCGCAGTCCGGACACTTACCCTCTACAATCTCCTTCTCGGTCCAGAAGCGTTCGTCAGGCGTGCAGTACCAGCCTTCATAGGTCCGCCGCTCGATCTCGCCCTTGTCGTAAAGCTTTTGGAGCTGTTCCTGCACAACAGCGACATGTTCCTTGTCAGTTGTCCGGATGAAGGCGTCATTTGAGATCTCGAGCTTCGTCCAGAGAGCGTGAAAGTTCTTTGACATTAGGTCGGCATGCGCCTGCGGTGTCAGCCCCCGAACTTGCGCGGCCTTCTCGACCTTCTGACCATGCTCGTCCGTTCCGGTGAGAAAGAACACGGCGTCCCCGAGCAGCCGATGGTAGCGCGCGAGCGCGTCCGCCGCGATCGTCGTGTACGCATGCCCGATGTGAGGCACGTCGTTCACGTAATAGATGGGTGTGGTGATGTAAAATTTTTTGGACATGATTGTCTTATGATCGGTATGTAACCAATAGAGGGGTTTCTCTCATCCAAGCAGAAGAGATCGGTCTCTCGGGGCTATTCTCCCGCCCCGCCCGGCCCCTGCGGCTTGTTCTCGCCCTGGCCCTGCTTCTTCTTTTTGCGCCAGAATCTGCGTTTTTTCTTCTTCCCCGATTTTACCCCCTCCTGCTGTTGCTGGGCCTTTTGCTCCAGCTGCTTTTCGGGCTTCTGCTGCTGGAGTTCACGGGGCTGCTCCGACTGAGGCAGCGCCTTCTTTTCTTGCTGCATATCCTTTCTTTTCTCGGGCTTGCCGCCGCCCCTCTGCGCTGCCTCTTTCAGTTTTTCCCTTCTCTGATCCTGCTGTTTTTTTCGTTCTTCCTGGCGTTTTTGTTCGTCGGCAAGCCGCCGTTCCTCCGCCTCCCTCCGCTCCTGGGCAAGGCGTCGCTCTTCATCTTCCTTCTTTTCCCTGACCGCTGCCAAGCGCATGTCAGCGACATCCTTCTTGATCTCATCGTACATTTCGTATTCATACGAAAGGCAGCAGAGCAGCCTGCCGCAGACACCCGATATCTTGGCGGGATTCAGCACCATTTCCTGCTTTTTGGCCATACGTATGGAGACCGGCTCAAAGTTCTTCAAGAATGCTGAACAGCAGAGTTCCCTTCCGCAAGGTCCAAACCCTCCGATCATACGGGCCACATCGCGGACACCGATTTGGCGCATCTCAATCCGGCTCTTGAGCTTGTAGGCGAGTTCCTTCACAAGTTCACGGAAATCGATCCTTGTCTCTGAAAAGAAGAAAAAGGTCGCACGCAGGGCGTCAAAGGAGTATTCCACGCGGATGAGCTTCATCGGCAGTTCACGCTCGACGATAATGTCCTGGGCAATGGAGAAAGCCTCTGCCTCACGTTCCTTGTTTTTTTCTTCCTTGAGGATATCTTCCTCGGTCGCCTTGCGCAGAATTTTCCTCATGATCTTTGGCGACTGGTCCTGCGGGGATGGCGCATCCGTGAACTCTTTCACTCCCTGCTCTTCAACCTCCACTTCCACTTCGACTTCCTCCGGAGGGGGCTCCTCCGCAGCCGCCGCTTGCGACTTCTTGATACGGACCACCAGCGCAAACCCAAGCCCCCGTTCCGAATTGACGATCACGTTGTCGCCAACGGCAACATCAACATCGGTGGCGTCGAAATCATAGACCTTCCAGTTTTCCCGAAACCGCACGCCGGCAATCTTAAAGATTTTATCTGTTATCTGTTCCGTCATCTGCCTTCCCTACTGCTGTGCATCTCCCGTCTTCAAGGCTTATCCTCTGCCCAGCTTCATGAGCAGGTTCTCAGCCACGAGCTGCGCGCTCACCCTGCGGTCGAGCAAGCCCCTGCTCGCTGTGAGCAGTTCCATGTCAGAAAGCATCCGCTGCAGTGAAAACCGCCTGATCCACTGCCCGTGCAGGTCCTTGCCCCGCCGGTGAACGAGCAGCCTCTCGTCGCCGGTCTCGCGGAAAACCATGACGTCGCGCAGCCACTCTGCTCCGATATCCAGCAACCGTTCGAGCCGCTCGCGGTCCTTGGAGAACGATTCGGCCTGGATCAGCACCTCGCCCGTGTCCATCTGCTCCAGCGAAGACCAGAGCCCTATGAGCTCTTCGCGAACCGTCTTTTCCTGCTCGACGTCCATCGAGAGGCCGCGGCCCAGGCTCCCCTGCGCGAGCGCTGCAAGAAACCATGCATCCTCCTCTGAGAGGCCGCGCTGGCGCATGAGCGCATGCGCGAGGATCGACCTCGGAAGAGGAAGGAACCTGATCTCCTGGCACCGTGAACGAATGGTCGGGAGCAGACTTTGCGGTAGGGAGCTGATCAGGATGATGAGGGCCTCGCCCTGGGGTTCTTCAAGGGTTTTGAGGAACGCATTTGCCGAGGCCTGATTCATATTCTCGGCACCGTCAACGATCAGGATCTTTTTCGCGCCTTCGAACGGTTTGAGTGCGAGTTCAGCCTGTACTTGCCGTACCTGGTCGATCTTTATCTCATCTCCGTCCGCGGCCACGACATGCACGTCCGGATGAACGAGAGAGGCGATCTTGCGGCACGACGGACATTGGCCGCACCCCCCGTCTGGTCCCGCGTTCCGGCAATTCACGGCCGCGGCGAGCGCGAGCGCCGTCATTTTCTTTCCGATACCCTCCCCACCCGAGAACAGATAGGCATGCGCAAGGGTATTGCTCATGAGAGCCTTTTTAAGTATCGTGACGGGCCGGTCGTGACCCTCTATTTCCTTAAATGAGAGATGGTTATGCAATGCCCAATACCGGTGCTATGATCTTTCGTATTTCCATCTCGATCCTGTTTGGCTCGGGGGATGCGTCTACCGCCCGGACGCGTTCCGGCTCCTGTTTGGCCAATGCCAGATATCCTTGGCGTACCCGTTCGTGGAAGGCGGCCTCTTCGTTCTCAAACCGGGCTTCTTTATCGAGCCCGCAGCTGCTGTTCCTGCCGCGCGCACGCGCGAGCCCCACTGCTGCATCAATATCGAGGAGCAGGGTAAGGTCCGGCCGAATGCCCGCGGTCACGATCCGGTCGAGGTCCTGGATCATCTTCCGATCCACCCCCCGTCCGTATCCCTGGTAGGCGAGCGTCGCGTCGGAAAAGCGGTCGCAGAGAACGACCGAGCCATCGGCAAGCGCTGGCAGTATGACCTCGCTCAGGTGCTGCGCCCTACTTGCCGCATACAGGAGCAGTTCCGCTGCGGGGTCCAGCCCCTTGTTCGCCGGATCGAGCAGGATTTTTCTGATCTGATCTCCAATTGCTGTCCCACCGGGCTCCCTCGTCAGAACAACCCTATTTCCGTGCGACTTCAAATAGTTCGCGAGCTTGACTATCTGAGTGGACTTCCCCGATCCCTCGATCCCCTCGAAGGTGATGAACATTCCCTTCATTTATCTGAGCTCCGCGGCAGAATCGGTACTCGCCTTGAGCGCAGGATTCGACGCAAAAAGAATCACCTGGGTCTTCGTGCCGAGGGCACGGAGGACCTGGCACGCAGCCTGCTGCCTGACGGGGTCGAAACCCACGAGCGGGTCGTCGAGGACGAAAGGCATCCGGAGCTTGTTTGCGATTGATTCGAGAAGTCCGGTCTTCAGGCAGAAATAGACCAATCCCCTCGTCCCATGGCTCAATTCCGAAAAGCTCACCTTCGAGTTATCCTTGAGATGCACAACGGGATTGCCTTCGCGCCCGACCTCTATCCCGATGTATCTGCCCGCGGTAACGGCTGAAAGATTCCGCTGCGCGGCGGCCTCGACCGCCTGGATGAGCGTTTCCGTCTCGAACCCGCCGATCCTGCTCGCAATCCGCAGCTCCTCAAGGAATCCCCCGTTGCCGTCGGCGGGAGCCTGCGCTGCTGCTTCGGCGAAAAGTTCAGGGCCTCCGCCGAAATCCATGGGCGCCTCCGCGGACATCTCCGACTCTATTCTTTCAATATCCTGCCTTATGCTGTACGTATCGATGGCATACGGTGCGACCGCACTCGCGGCCTTTTCGAGCTCTGTGGTTTCCTGCTGCTGCTTGGCACATTCGGCTTGCAGGTTGCCGACCGTCAGGCCGCCGAGCATGCGCTTCCGCTGTTCCTCAATGTCCTGCCGGAGCGAAAGAAAGTACCGGTAATTGTCTGCTTTGTCTTTGAGCTCTCGTGCGGCCGATGAACCCGTGGCCTTCATGCAGGCCATGATGGCCGATCCCGCCTCTTCAAATCCCTTCTCAAGCTCGACAAGCTGTGCCTGCAGCGCCTCCTCTTCCATCATAAGCTGCTTGCGCTGCGTGTTTTTCCTCTGGCCTTTGTACCACGCAACAGCGATCAGCAGGAGCGACAAAAGCACGCCGAGCGGGAAAAAATTCGCTTGCTCCGCCGTAAGGATGAACAGCCCCGCGATGACTGACAGAACGCCGAGCACGGCCCCCAGGATGAACAGTTTGTCCCTGAAGAGATTCACCGATGGCATATCGGCGAGCTGCATCTTCAGCCCTTCGATATCCTTGGTAAGCTGATCGGAATCGGCCACATTCTGTCCCTGACGCCGCTCATGCTCGTCGATGAGCACATCGAGGTTCTCAGGGAGCGTCGCGCAGCCCTTGAGCTCATCGAGGCTTGCATCTATTTCCGATGCGCGGCGGTCCAGTTCCTCGAGCCCGTCCAGTTTTTTCTGCGTTTCACCAAGCCTCAGCTTGGCCGACTGTGCGCGGTAGTCGGCATCCGCAGCTTCCTCGGCCTTGCGGAGCGACTCCTTGAGTTGGGCGAGCCTTGCCTCATTTGCGACGGTTTTGCCTCCCGCGGCCGGAGCGGGTTTCCTTGCCGTGGCCGATCGTGGCGACGCTGGCACGTGCGTAACGGGCGATGCTGATTGCGCAGAGCAGTCCTCCCGCCGGAGGACGAATAGCCTGCGGTAGTCCGCCTCGGACATCCCGGCGGTCAGGCCGGCCATGAACTGAGTCGCACTGGCCCAGTCCTTGTGGACGAGTCCGAACTCCTTGGTGGCGCTGTTGTACTTGGAAATGTTCACGGCGTGCTTTGAAAAATCCTGAATGACCCGGTAGTACGCTTGCTCATCAGAGAACACCACGATGGCTGCTCGTGATGCGTCGGGAGCATATTTCGATATGAACGGTTCCATGAGCCCCGCCTCGCCGCTCGGGAAGAGCAGGCGCAGCATGGAATCGACGGACGACGTCTTTCCCGATTCGTTACCGGCGGCTACGAAGTTGAAGCCGCGTTGGAACCTGAGGCGGGCAAGTTCACGGATTCCCCGCACTCCCTGCATCAAAAGCTCCACCAGGAACATACCAGGCTCCTTTCAGCATATATGACCTTATACTATAGCGCAAGTAGAACCAAGTTGCAACAGGGAAAACCCGCTTTACATCCTCTCCAAAGCTTTCTTGAGCGCCTCGGCCTTCTGGAGGGTCTCGAAATATTCGCGCTCGGGATCGGAATCGGCGACAATGCCGGCGCCGACCTGAATATGGGCCATGCGGTCCTTGATCACAAATGTCCTGATGATAATGTTCAGGTCCATGTCTCCAGCGTTCGAGATATACCCGATGGAGCCGGTATAGGGGCCGCGCGCAACGGGCTCGAGCTCGTCGATGATCTCCATGCACCGCACCTTGGGCACACCGGTGATGGTACCCCCTGGAAACACAGCCCGGATGAGATCGAAGGCATCCCGGCCCGCCGCGAGCTCTCCGCGCACATTCGAGACGATATGGATCACATGGGAGTAGTCCTCCACCACCATCATTTCATCGACCCGGACCGTACCGTAGCCGCAGACCTTGCCTAAATCGTTCCGTTCGAGGTCGAGCAGCATGACATGCTCGGCGCGTTCTTTTTCGTTCGTTAGAAGCTCGGCCGAAAGCTCCTGAGTCTCCGCACGGTTTCCGCCTCGCCTGCGCGTGCCGGCGATCGGCCTGGTTTCGGCAATTCCCTCGCGCAGGCTGATGAGCCGTTCCGGAGACGAGCTGACGAGCTGCAAATCGCCGAAATCCAGGAATGCAGCAAAAGGAGAGGGGTTGATGTCCCGCAGGACCCGATACAATTGCAGGGGGTCGGCATTGCCGATCTTTGCCGTAAATCGCTGAGACAGGTTCGCCTGATAGATGTCCCCTGCTGTGATGTACTCCTTGCAGCGTCTGACCATGGATTCGAAATCGGCCTGCATCATATTCGGTTTGACCCGGAAACACTGAGGATCACCTTTTCGGAATAGCGGCGCGTTACTCTTCATGTGCTGCGCCGCAAGCTCAGAGTCGAACGCCAAAAGCTTATCCACCGCTTCATCATAAAGGCGCTCCCATTGGTCCTGCTCAGGACGGCGGAAGCCCATTTCCTGTTCCCTCGCGCCGGGGTTTACAACAATCCATGCCTTATCGAGGGCATGGTCGAACGCCACAACCATGTCCACAAGAATAAAATAGGACTCTGGAATATCGAGGTCCACCGTAACCGTACGCGGCAATTTCTCGAATTGATGCACGAAGTCGTACGAGAAGAACCCTACCGCGCCGCCGGTAAAAGGAGGAAGTCCGTCAATCCTCTCTGCCCGGTAGTTGGACATGAGCTCGCGCAATTTCTGAAGCGGCTTCCTGTTCATTGATGCCCGTCTGCCATACTTGCCTTTCGGCGTTGCTGCAAGGCTGAGCTCCACATTATCCCCTTTCGAACGGAAGATGAGATAGGGGTCTGCCGTAACGAACGAATACCTGCCGGTCTTGTTGCTCGCACGCGCACTTTCGAGCAGCACGGGAAAGGGACAGCCGGTCGATCGGAATGCTTCGAGCGCTGCAAGAGGCGTGAGTTTCTTCATTTCAAGCTCTTTGTACAAGGGCAGGACCTTGCCAGTGCGCAAGTAATCGAGAAAGGCGTGTCTTGAGGGACAAATTTCCTTTGACATAAGTGCGAAAATAGTAACTACATTTGGAAAGCCGGTCAAGCTAAATATCGTGAAAAATTTTCTGCGGAGTCCCGGGAGATATGTTATAATTTACTTGAAGATAAAGCGGTCAAGTCAGTATTGATCTTTGAAAGAGTGTGTTCAAGAGGCGTTGCCGAACCCACACCAATAGGTGTAAGTATTTTAAACCCGTTATGAGGGGACTCAGGTACCGGTATTTACGGGAAGCCGAAACCGGCAAGCAGGCTGCCAGTCGAGCGGTAAGGCTTCCGGTCGTACAGCACAGGCGCCGTAAAACTGGAAGAGCCGAATGCCCCAAAGTCCAGGGAAATGTGGGATTAAATGAACAATGAACTTCACAGGGTCTGCACGGCAGAGCCGCAGAAGTAAACATTGGAATTCCCGCAGATTTCAAGGGCTCGACGGAATGTTTAAAACCCGGTTCGGTGGCAACGCCTTTTTTATTTGCCCAGAATCTGCATACTATAACATCTGTTTTAAAACTTCCTGCATCTTGAAGTCTCTCAGGGATGTCAAGCGTCATACTTAATATATATTATGCTCTCCTGAGAACCCTGCTCAGAAACATCTTCGTCCTCTCACGCCTTGGATCCGAAAAAATTTCCTCGGGCGTTCCTGATTCGATGATATCGCCGTCCGCGAATACTACAATCCGGTCCGCAACTTCTTTCGCAAATCCCATCTCGTGAGTTGATATCAAGGTCGTCATCCCCTCCTGAGACACCAGATCCTTGATCACGGCGAGCACCTCGCCGACCATCTCAGGGTCGAGCGATGCCGTGGGCTCGTCGAAGAGCATGGCCTGTGGTTTCATGGCAAGGGCCCGCGCGATGGCTGCACGCTGCATTTCTCCGCCTGAGAGCGTCTCCGGCCTGCAATCAGCCTTCTTATCGAGATTGATCCTGCCGAGAAAAACCAGCGCCTCTTGCTCGGCCTTCTTCCGATCAATGCCGAGAACGTGCACCGGGGCGAGAATGATGTTCTCGAGCACTGTCATGTGCGGAAAGAGGTTGAAGTGCTGGAAAACCATTCCGACCTTGAGCCTCACCTGCCGGATGGCCTCGGCATCATTTTTCGATGGCCGGGCGCGGTTGATTGAGTGGAGTGCGGTATCATCCACTTCGATCTCGCCCTTCTCAAAGGTCTCCAGGCCGTTGATGCACCGGAGGAACGTGCTCTTTCCGCTCCCCGATGGCCCGATCAGAACGGCCACCTCGCCCCGAGCCACATCAAGACTGATGCCCTTGAAAAGCCCCTGGATGCCGAAAGATTTGTGGAGATTTCTTACCTTAATCATGCCTGATAGATCCCTGATTGATTGCCCGCACTTCGATTTTCTTCTTTACAACATATTTATATTTGAACTTTCGGCTTCGTCATTCGGTTATCTCTGCCCTTTCAGCCTCTTCTCAAGCTTCCTCGCCAGAATGGACAGCGGGTAGCTCATGCAGAAGTATAGAATCGCTACGATCATTCCCAGCTCAAAGTAGCGGAGCGTCGTAGCTGCCAGAATGCCGTAGGTCTTGGTGAGTTCAACCATGGCGATGACCGACACGATGGACGAGTCCTTAAAGAGAGCTATGAAGTCGTTGGTGACTGCCGGAAGGCTGATCCTGAATGCCTGGGGAAAGATGATTCGGTGAAACGCCATTGTCCTCGGCATACCGAGGGAAAGCGCGGCCTCCATCTGTCCGCGGGGGACGGCCTCCATTCCTGCACGGTAGACCTCAGCCTCATATGCCGCATAGTTCATGCCGAGACCAATTATGGCCGCGGCAAGCGGGGACAGTACGATGCCGATATTCGGCAAGCCGTAGTACAGGATGAACAGCTGGATGAGGAGTGGCGTTCCGCGGTAGATCTCGACATACCAGGCGGCGGCGACCCTGAGCGGCGCGGTCCCGTAGAGCCGGATCATCGTGATGAATATCCCGAGCACTATGGCCAGTGCCATTGACGCAAGAGATAAGTAAACCGTGATGCCTGCGCCTTTCAACAATGAAGGGAGAAAGGTATGGAGCGGAGCATCGGCGCTCTCAGCACGGAAGGACTGGCCTGCATCGGGTGCGGATGCGAAAGTGAAGAGTTTCGCCTGCGCCCTATCCCAAAGCCCCCATTTTTCATAGATACGCTTCAGTTCGCCGGTGCGGATCAGGTTGCCGATGACGGAATCGATGACCTGTTTCAACCCCCGATCCCCTTTCCGGATCGCAATGCCATAGTATCCCTCTCCTTCGGGCGGTCCGGCGTACTTAAGCCTCGGGTCAGGCTTTCCGTAATATACGGTGATGGGGGTATCAAGAAAGACTGCATCAAGCCTCCCGAGCGCAAGGTCTTCATAAGGCCATGCTGCGGAATACGACCTGATGTCCACGCCACCGATCTTTTTGAGGATCTCGTGAGCCGCAGCGCCAGCGAGCGTACCGACCTTCATGCCCGAGAGGTCGTGAATGTCCCTGATGCGCTCCTCGCGCTTTCGCACCACGAGCTGCAGCGTATACACATAGTACGGCCGGGAGAACATCACCCGTTTTTCCCGCTCGGGGATGATCTCGAGCCCGTTCATGGCCATGTCGTAATCTCCCCGCTCAAGCGCCGGGATCAGGCTGTCCCAGGCGGTCTGAACCAGCTGTGATTTGACACCAAGTTGTTTTGCGATGGCCTCTACGATGTCCACCTCGAAGCCGATGAGCTTGGATGGGTCCTTGGGGTCCGGGAACACGTAAGGCGCGCCGCCTTCTGAGTCGGAGCCCCAGAGCAGAACGCCTCGGGTCTTTATGTTCTTAATCGTCGAAGAAGCAGCAGGGGAACAAGAGCAAAGGGCGATTACGAGGACAACGTCAGTGAGGATTGAAAAAGAAGAGGGAAAACGGCGCATCATGGCACAAGAGTAACACCGATGAAATTTTGTGTCAATATTCTTCAAGGCCGTGCAAATCTTATCGGGAAGTTTGCAATGCGGGAAGGGAAATTACCAACCGCGGCTTTCATATTTGTCCCCGGCAAGCTGAAAATTGTGTATAATGTGAGTAAGGAGAAATTTTATTATTAAAGGCGTTGTCGGGCCAACACCTATAGGTGTAAATATTTTAACCCGTTTTCAGGGGGAAAAGGCAACGGACCTGACAGGATGCCGAGACCGGCAAGCGGGCGGCAAGTTGAGCGGTCAGGCTCCCGGTTTTACAGGGTTCTGGCGGGCCGAAAGAGCCGAATGCCCCGAAGCCTGGGAGAAAAGGGAAAGAAAAACAATACGGCTTCAAAGGGTCCGCCTTGACGGAGCCGGCGAAGCAGCAAATGCTTCCCGTCCAGTATCCCGGTCTCAACGGAAAGTTAAAAACGGTTCGATGGCAACGCCTTTTTTATTGTCCAGAGCGGACCGGTCAAATGATGCGAGGTTTCCACAAGCCGGCCGATTTAACATACCTTCCTGATGAGTATCCAGATCTGATCCTCATGCTACCCGATGCTCTCCACCATCTTCCGGAAAGAGCGGCAGTTCTCGACGAGGTCCTGGCCGTGCCGGAACAGTCCGCCGCCGATCAGGAAAATGAGGTCCCTTCCGTAGGTTGCGAGCATCTCCGGCACGCGGTCGAGGTTCATTCCGCCGCCGGGAGCAGGAAAAATGGTCTTGATGTCGCCCATGGGGACCTCTGTCCCCGCCACGATATCCGCACACTCCTCGCGGCTGAAGGAAAAGCGGCCGCCGAAATTCGGGAAGATTGTGGCGTCGGCACCGCTGAGGCGGGCAATCTGTCCAAAGAGGACCCCGTGGGACATGCCTCCCCTTCCCGTGACGAAGCTCCCCTGGAAAGAGGGGTGCGTCATGATCGGGAGGTCGATCTCCTCGTCATCTGCCAGCTCCCGCATGAGATCGAAGCCGACAAGGCCAGGCGCAACCATCAGCCCGCCTGCGCCGGCCGCCTTCGCCGTCCGCGCACGTTTCTTCACCTCAAGGCTGGACGCCGTGATATTCGCGACGTAGATGCTCTTGTTGCCGGTCTCCCGGTTCGCCCGAGCAACTGCCTCGCTGCAGCGCTTCACTCGCTCCTCGAAGGGAGAGCAGCACTGGTCCGTGAGGCCGTGATCGTCTTTGATGATGTCCATGCCGCCAAGAGCGAATTGATAGGCCAGATCGGCAAGCTCCCGGCAGGTGAGGCCCAGAGGCTTGACCGCCGTGGAGAGGAGCGGCCGATGAGGAATATCGAGAAGCCTTCGGGTCCCTTGACGGCCGTAGCGGGGTCCCCTGAAGCGGGCAAGAAAGGACAAGGGCAGGTCGAGATGTTCCACGACGATCCCGGGCTTTATGCTCGTGTTGCCGAACACCACATTCAGGAATTGCGTCAGCTCGCCTGCGGCGATCTCGACTGCGTAGCTGATTACCGCCTTAAGGCTTTTCTGGTCGAACCGCTCAAACAGCTCAATCCGTCCTAACACATGGTCCCTGATGGCGCCTTCTGCAACGAGGTCAGCCGGAAACTCGATCGTCTGCTCTATGCAGATCTCCTCTGCCTTGGTGCGAGCCTCCGATTCGCTCCCGAAGATGCGGTAGGTTACGGAAAAGCGCTCGCCCGAGAAGAGCATTCCCGGCGTGCATGTTTTCTGGATGATCATTACAGAGCCTCGGCCTTCGCCGTGCTGTGGACCGGCGCTCTGTAGCTCTCCTTCAGATCGCTCTCCGTGATGCCAAAAGTCCTTTCCATCAGCCCTTCGATCTCGGTGATCAGTGCCATGGCGTCCATGCGATGCTTCTTCATCAGGTATTGCTTGCTGGCGCCATGGGCAAAGGTGTCGCGGAGCCCAATCCTGGTGAGCCGCTTGTCCATGCCCCGGATCGCCATCTGCTCCGCAACCATGCTCCCGAGCCCGCCCACGACGGTGTGGTTCTCCATGGTGACGACGCCATAGCGGGAGCGGGCAATCGCATCCAGCACCAATTCGTCGGTGAACGGTTTGAGTGTCGAAATGTGCGTGTGCTGGATTGAGAGACCGCGACGCTGGAGCGCCTGCACCGCCCGCATGGCCTCTTCGGTCATGATGCCCGACGAGAGGACCGTGACATCGCTTCCTTCCGAGAGCACGCGGGACTTGCCGAGCCGCATCGGTTCCGCCGGGTTGAACAATCGCGGGATCTCGCCCCGGAGCATTCGAACGTAGACCGGCCCGTTGACCTTTTCGATCGCGTCGAGGACCGATTCCACTTCCGTTGCGTCGCCGCACTCGACGATGGTCATGTTGGGGAGGGCCCGCATCACCGCCACATCCTCGATGGCCTGGTGCGTCGCTCCGCCGGGCGTGGTGATGCCCGGCAGGAAACCGATCATCCTGACAGGCATGTTCGAATAGGCAACTGACATGGCGATCTGGTCGAAGGCGCGGCGGTAAATAAAGACAGCGAAGGTGTGAACGAAGGGGATGAACCCTTCCCGCGCCAGACCCGCGGCGAAGCTCAGCATGTTCTGTTCCGCAATGCCCATGGAGAAAAAGCGGTCAGGATAGGTGTCGCGGAAGAGGTCGATCTCGGTGGAACTCGTGAGGTCCGCGGAAAGCACAAGCACGTTCGGCTTGCCCGCTGCCCAGCGGACCAGGTTCTTGGCGTGAACTCGGGACAATATTTCGGGACCGCCTGAAGGCTCGGCAGGCCGAGATGATCGGTCAAGGGGGATGACTTCACCGCAGAGTTCTTCTAAGGCCATCCGGTAGCGTTCCTTCTCCTCGGCGCTAGCTAGACGGACATAGTGCATCTTCGGCATCCTGGACTTGAGCACCCTCATGCCCCTGCAGGCGTCCGTGTCAGCGAGCACCACGATAGGCCGGCCATCGGGTTTAAGGTTTCCCGCCTTTACCAGCCTGGTGATGTCATGGCCGTTCACCCGGAGCACTCGGCAGCCGAAGGCGGCAAGGCGCTTGTCTAGAGGCTCGATATTCATGACGTTCTTCATCTTGCCGTCGCACTGGAACCCGTTTACGTCCACATAAACGATGATATTGTCTATCCTGTGGAAGGACATGGCCTGGATCGCCTCCCAGGTCTGGCCGATCTGGAACTCTCCATCGGACATGAACACGAATACCCTGCCGGACTCGCCCTTGCGCATCCGTGCCATGGCGACTCCGGCCGCCTGGCTGATGCCCTGCCCCAGAGAGCCGGTCATGGTCTCCATGCCGGGCGAATGCTCCGCGCCGATCATCTCGACAACGCTTCCATCCTTGTTGAACTGGATGAGCCCATCCTCGTCCATGCGACCCGTCTCGATCAGTGTCGCATACAATACGAGGGCGTATTGGGCCGGCGAGAGAAAGAAACGGTCAAGGCCCTCGTCTTTCGGGCCATTGTACTCCGCGCCCGTGCGGTAGTTCGTATTGTCGGGACCAGGAGCACCGGGAAAGAGCCCGGGAATAAGAGGAGTCGTGACCTGGCCGATTTTCATGACCTTCACATAGAGGGTCGCCAGGATCTCGGCCGAGGAACAGGCTTGAGAGAGATATCCGCCGTTGTTCCTGATGGTGTGTTCAAGCACCCTGCGCCGGATGCCCGCGGCAACCCGCTCGACTTCCCGCCGCCACTGCAACGGCAGAGTCCTGTTCTTCTTCAGTTCGCGTTTCATGGCACAATCATCCTTCTAAGAGATTTTCGTGCGACAGGGGGCGGGAATGATGCTACGCACGCCCCGGTTTTACGCATGATGAGAATATAATAATTGACATCCTCACCGGCCTAAAGGCCGATGATTCCAGCATTATCAGCGCATGCTGATACTCTGTAGGTTCCTGCTTCCGACGGCATTACAGCACCGTTCGATCCACAGGCCAGACGGGTGAGCCCCACCCTTAAGATGTTCTTTGCGGCGTTCACATCGGCATCTTCCGTGTGGCCGCATTTGGTGCAGTAGAACAGGGAACGCGATGGACGGTTTTCCGGAGAAACGTGAAAGCAATTGGAGCATGTCTGACTGGTATTCTCTGGAGGCACGGCATGCAAAGACCCTCCCCTAAAGCGGAGCTTATACTCCAATTGACGGCGAAGCTCGTACCACCCCTGGTCGAGAATCGCCCTGTTCAGGGCGGATTTCCGCTTCACCTGGTTGCCCGGACGGTCTACCGTGCCCTTCGCGGATTTCGTCATGATCTTGACTGGAAGCTTCTCCACGAACACCAGAGCGTGGTTTTTGCTCATGTCCGAGGAGATATTATGGAGATGGCCATTTCGTATGTCGGCGATCCGCGCATGAAGACGCTTTATACGGAGTTTCTGCTTCTTCCAGTTGTTGGAACGCTTGACCATTCTGGCTAGACGTCTTTGAAGTTTCGCAAGGCGTTCCATCATGGTGTTGTATGCAGATACAGGCTCCTTCTTGTCGCCGTTCGATAGGGCGACTATATTCACCTTGCCCATATCGACACCGATGGCGGAGGATGAAGGAGGAACCGGTTCGGGGACTACGGATTCCGTTTGGACAGAGATGTACCAATAGCCTCCGTGTTCGGAAACCGTGCAGTTCTTTGGTTTGCCGACGATCTCACGGCTCTTGAAGAACCTGACCCAGCCTATCTTCGGCAGGAATATACGGTTCCCCGATATGACGAAACCTTGAGGGTATCTGAACGAACTCGCGCTTTTATGCTTCTTCTTGAACTTTGGGAACCCTTTCGGGTTATCAGGGGAAAACACGGCGTTTATCGCATCGGCAAGGTCTTTCATGCGCTGTTGCAAAATTTGGGAGTGTGCTTCCTTGAGGAAAGGCAGTTCTTTCTTCCAAGAGGGGAGCAGGGATGTCATGTCCTCATACGATCTGCACCGCTGCCCATTGGACAATCGGTCTTTCTGGACCGCCAACGCCTTGTTCCACACGAAGCGAGTGCAGCCGGAGAATTTCCGGAAAGCCGATTCGAGATCAGGATTCGTCTTAAGCCGGTATCTGTATGCTTTCAGAACCTGCATTCTATTAATGTATAGTGTTTTAACAGAAAATACAACGATTAATTGCTTATAATAATTCGATGCGCCTTATATCACCGATCTGAAGGACGGTGCTTTACGGCGCAAGTGTGGTAACGACTGATTGCAAGAGGCATGAACAAGCGTGTCGAGCCAAAATGAACGAAGAGATGTATCCGTTCGGTCCTCAAATAATCATCGTCAAGCACCGCATGGTTGGAGTTAGATCAAATTTCGCGCATCTATACCTCCTTCTCTGCGGGATTTAGGAAAAATAAAAAAGCCGGGGCCTAAAGCTAAAGCCCCGGCTTGCTGTTTTGTTCAGTGCTATGTCCGGATCCGCGCCAGCTTGACCACGACGTCGGATTTCTTCGCCCCCTTGTCATACAGCGACCAGGTGTGGGTAATGCTGTCCTTGCCGTCAACTGCGATCATGAGCGCGTGCATGTGTGTTTCCGTCAATGTGGCAAGTCCGGGGTTCTTTTCCGACAGAACGAACATCATCGTGCTGTCGCCCGGATTCCGGAGCTCCATGTGCGGCTGATTCCCGAGGGCGCAGTAGTGGGTCATGGCCAACTTGCCACCACTATCATAATAGACCGTAATCATCTCATGGGGTTGTCCAACGGCAAATCGCTCCACGATGGCGTTGCCGGCCGATGTCAGTTCATAGGTGACCCTGAGCTTCTCCATTCCCTTGCCCATGTCCGCTGTCCCTTCCCAGACCCCGACCAGATCCTTCATTCTTTCGAAGTCCTTGGAGTGGCTGACGGGCGCGCTTGTCTGCTCGCCCGCTAATGCGGTCAAGGGGCCGAACGTCATGCCCAAAAGGAGTATGATGGTTAATGTCGTGCTCTTCTTCATATCGCCACCTCCTCTAATTTTCTTCTTTGCCTTCGATTCTAATAAAATATTATCACATGTAGGGCGGGTTTGGCGCCTCTCGCAAGGTTGCTGGCAAGCTCCTATTGCCAAATGCGGCATTTTCTCATATTTGACGCTATTTTGAGCCTTGGTATAAATTCTGTCCTAGGCTGCAGCGGAATGAAAAAAGGCCGGAGGGAATTTCTCCCCCCGGCCTTCTTGTTCAGTTCCTCGTGAGTTGCTGGTTTCTTCTTCTAAAGTAACCTTTCTAGTACATTCCTCCCATGCCGCCCATGCCTCCGGGAGGCATGCCGGGCATGCCTTCGGGCTTCTCCTCGGGCAGTTCGGTGATCATGACTTCCGTCGTGAGCATCAGTCCCGCCACGGAGGCAGCGTTCTGGAGTGCTGAACGGGTCACCTTTGTGGGATCGATGATCCCGGCCTTGAGCATGTCTACATACTCTTCCTTCTGAGCGTCGAACCCTTCGTTCGCATTCGAGGACTGCTTCACCTTGTCCACGATCACGGACGATTCGAGGCCGGCGTTGTTCACTATCTGCCGGATAGGTTCCTCGAGGGCCTTTTTCACGATGTTGACGCCTATCTGTTCATCGCCGTCGAGCTTCACCTTGTCCAGTGCCGGGATAGAGCGGATGAGCGCCACGCCGCCGCCGGGCACCATGCCCTCTTCCATTGCTGCGCGCGTTGCATGCAGCGCATCCTCGACGCGAGCCTTCTTTTCCTTCATCTCGGTCTCCGTTGCCGCGCCCACGTTGATCACTGCAACGCCTCCCACAATCTTGGCCAGCCGTTCCTGGAGCTTCTCGCGGTCGTAGTCAGAGGTGGTCTCGGAGATCTGGGCCTTGATCTGCTTGACCCTGCCCTGGAGCGCCTCGGGTTTGCCGGCGCCTTCGACGACCGTCGTGTTGTCTTTGTCCACGGTGATCTTCTTTGCGCGGCCGAGGTCTGTGATCTTGACGTTCTCAAGTTTCAGGCCGATATCTTCGGAAATCACCTGGCCGCCCGTGAGGATCGCGATATCCTCGAGCATTGCCTTGCGCCGATCGCCGAATCCCGGCGCCTTCACGGCGCAGACCTGAAGGGTGCCGCGGAGCTTGTTCACGACGAGAGTGGCCAAGGCCTCGCCCTCGACGTCCTCAGCTATGATGAGGAGCGCCTTGCCCATCTTGGCGGTCTGCTCCAGGATGGGGAGCAGGTCCTTCATGGTGGAGATTTTCTTCTCCGAGAGTAGAATGAACGTTTCTTCCAGCACCGCCTCCATCTTCTCGGCGTTGGTCACGAAGTACGGGGAGATGTAGCCGCGGTCGAACTGCATGCCCTCCACCACATCGAGGCTTGTCGTCATGCCTTTTGCCTCTTCCACGGTGATCACGCCGTCTTTACCTACCTTGTCTACGGCCTCGGCGATGAGGTTGCCGATGGTGGGGTCGTTGTTCGCAGAGATGCTGCCGACCTGGGAGATCTCCTTCTTGTCGACTACGGGCTTGGAGATCTTCTTGAGGTTCCCGACGACGGACTCGACGGCCTTCTCGATGCCCCGCTTGATGTCCATGGGGTTGGCGCCTGCCGTGACGTTCTTCATGCCCTCTCGATAGATGGCCTGGGCCAGCACCGTCGCGGTGGTGGTCCCATCGCCGGCGATGTCCGAGGTCTTGCTCGCCACTTCGCGTACGAGCTGTGCACCCATGTTCTCATAGTGGTCCTTGAGCTCGATCTCCTTGGCCACGGTCACGCCATCCTTCGTGATGGTCGGCGCGCCGAATTTCTTGTCGATCATAACGTTGCGTCCTTTCGGACCCAATGTAGCCTTCACGGCATCCGTAAGGATGTTTACACCCTTCAGTATGCTTGCCCTCGCATCTTGATTAAACATAAGCTGCTTTGCCATTGTGTTTCCTCCTCAGGAATTCATCCTTGGTAATTATTAAACTTTGAAAATAGGGGCGTCACTAGCTCAAAATACCCAGAACATCTTCTTCCTTCACGATCAGAAACTCTTTATTGTCGATATTGATCTTGGAGCCCGAATAGCGGTCAAACAAAATCTTGTCCCCGACCTTGAGCTGCTTGACCTCGTCACCCACCGCCTCAACCTTGCCGCTCTGCGGCTTCTCTTTCGCACTGTCCGGAATGTACAGCCCTCCGGCTGTTTTTTCCAATTCTTCAGTGTAGCTGACGAATACCCTGTCCTTCAACGGCTTGAATTTGACGCTCATACGTTCAACTCCTTTCATGAAATATTATATCATAATTTAGCACTCATCTGACGCGAGTGCTAATATATTTCTCGTCAGGGAAAAATGCAAACCAGAATAGCAGCCTTTTTAGCCAATTTAATCAAATTCAAGGTAGATTTAACCAGAATTCAACATATATCTGATTTTTTCACTATATTTTGTCAAAAAAAATAAAAGCAGGGAAATATTCCCTGCTTTTACAGTAACTTATATATTTTTTCTTAGTAGAATGTAAAATTATTTTTCTTTCTTTACGGCAACCGGGAGGCTCTTGAACACGTCGTCCGCATTGACCGCTTGTTTCAATACCTCCATAGCCTTCTGTATCTGGATGTCGTCCTTTTCATCCTTCGGCACCATTTCCATGGGGAACTCCTCTTCCACGGCAGGCCCTTCCTTCTGCACCTTCTTGTTTTTCTCTTCCTTCACCGTATCGTTTTTCAGATGACGTTCGAGATCCTTCTCACGCACGACAACGTGGACTGAATCGCCGTCTTTTGCCTCTTTTACCGTAGGCAGTTTCACCTCGATATCCGGCGTGATACCCACGTTCTGGATGGAGCGCCCGCTCGGTGTATAATACTTGGCTGTGGTAAGCCGTATGCCACCGCCGCCTTCGAGCGGGAACACTGTCTGGACCGACCCCTTGCCGAACGTTTGCGTTCCTACGATCAATGCGCGTTTTGAATCCTGGAGCGCGCCAGCGACGATCTCCGAGGCGCTCGCGCTGCCGGTGTTCACGAGCACGACAACGGGATAACCACGGGACATCCAGGCTCCCGATGTGAGGTAGTCCCGCCGGTCGGAGGCCTGTCTTCCCTGGAGATAAACCACGAGCTTGTCCTTGGGCAGGAACATGCTGCTCACGTCCACCGAGGCGTCGAGGATGCCGCCGGGGTTGTTCCGCATGTCAAGGACGAGCTTCTTCATGCCCTTGGCCTCCAGCGCCTTTAGGGCTTTGTCAACTTCCTGTCCGGTTTGTCCCTGGAATTGAATGATCTTTAAATAACCCATCTCGTCGTCCAGCATCTTTGATTTGACGCTCACCACCTTGATCAGATCGCGCGTGATCTTGAATTCCCTGGGCTTGTCCCATCCTTCGCGAAGGATCATGAGCCGCACCTGTGTGCCCCTGGGACCTCGCATCTTGTCCACGGCCTGCTCGATCGTCATGTCCTTGGTCCATTCGTCGTTGATCTTCAGAATCTTGTCACCGGCGGCAAGGCCGGCTCTGAACCCGGGAGTGTCCTCGATCGGCGCGATGATCGTCAGCTGCTGGTTCTTGACCCCAATTTGAATGCCGACGCCCTGGAACTCGCCCTTGATGTCCATATTCATCTCTTTGAATGCCCGCTCGGGCATGTACGACGAATGGGGGTCAAGGTTGGAGATCATCCCGCGAATAGCGCCCTCCATCAGCTCCTTGGAATCGGGGTCTTCGACGTAATTGTGCTTGACGAGCTCAAGCGCCTGGGTGAATTCTTTGAGCTCCTCGTAGGTATCAGGCTTTGCCTGGACCATCCCGTGTCCGATCAGCACGCCCGTGAGCAGCAAAATCAGCGCTGCAATCAGAAACTTCTTCTTGTTAATCTTGATCATGTCACCATCCTCCACATAAGGCTGCATAATTCATCTCCAGATTTGTATGCCGCGAATAAAATCCCGATAATTAAATCGCAGATTCTAAACATCATTCAAATTCATACCCACAATTTCCAGGCCTTTTGTTCTTGGACCCTCGAGCCTGTCATTACTCGTGGTGGAACCCGGCCATTCCTCATGTTACCGCTTTGCGAGCCAGGCAAGCGGGTCTTGCGCCTCGCCGTTCTGGCGTATCTCGAAGTAAAGCTTTGATCCTTTCAAGCTTCCAGTATCTCCCGCCAGCCCGACCAGCTGACCCCGTATCACATGGTCACCCTTTTTTAAATCCAGCCTCGAAAGGTTCCCGTACAGTGTGTAGAAGCCGTTACCGTGCTCGATGATCACGAGTTTTCCGTATCCTTTGTACCAGTCCGCATAAGCTACCTGCCCATCGCTCACCGCACGGACCGCCTCTCCCTCGTGCGCCTCGATTTCTATGCCCCTGCGGAATACGGTGATTCCGTACTGCGGGTGCGGCTGCATGCCGAACCGAGTGATCACCGGACCGTCCAACGGCCAAGGCAGCCGGTTTTTATCGGGGATCCCGGTGCCAGTCGGCCTGCGGGGAGACGGCGCGGCTTTTGCCGTCCTCTGTTCCCGCTCGGCTTTCTTGATCATTGCCCACAGGTTCACCGACGATTCTTCAAGTTCGCGGAGAGTCTGCTCATAGAGGCCCTTCTCCCCTCTCACGCTGCCAAGAATCTCCGCTTTCTGGCGCCTGCGGGCCTCAAGTTCCGCTTTCTTGGTCTCAACGACCTGTTTGCGACTGAGGATATCGTCCTTCTTCTGCGTGATCTCTGCCTGCTGCACAGCCAATTTGTTGAGCGCATTGCCATACTCACTGATCACCGTCCGGTCCCGCTCGGCGATCAGGCCAAGGTACTTGACCCGCTTTACAGCCTCGCCTAGGCCGTCAGACGCAAGCACCGTCGCAGCATACCCGCTCCGGCTCATCTTATAGAGCGCTCTCACCCGGGATGCATATATTTTTTTCAGATCGCCGAGCTCATTGCTGATTCCTGCGTTGGCCCTTTCAATGTCTCGGAGCGATGTCTCGGCCTCGCGAAGCCGTTTCTGATGTTCCGCAAGCTCGGCGCTATCCGCCTGAATGCCCCGGTCTAGTTTCTCGAGATCCGAAAGGATCGATCGCTCTTTCCGGTCCGCCCTCTTGAGCTTCTGCCGTTTGTCTCTCATCTCGCGCTTGATGCGCTGGAGTTCTTGTTTTTTCCCGGCAGTGTCGTCGGCTCCGTAGGCAGAAGTTCCCAGACCCACGAGTAAAAGCAGCAGAACAAGAACGCCGATTCGGGAATTGGAATTGCTCATACTCCTTCCGGATATCTTGTAATTACGCTTACGAACGCCTTGTCCCACCAAATCTTGCTTCTACTTCCGTCTTTACGCCACGTGCTATGCTACTCCAGGAACTTGCTCACGGAAACCAGCCCCCCGGCCAGTCCGAGCAGGCCGCCTGCGAGTATCGTATATGCTACCACCGAAGGCGGCAAAAAGTCCAGCCCCTTCGGTCTCGAGAGGAACAGAACAACCTCCCTGGGCAGGGCATAGTACACCCCGGCAAGAATGCCGATTGCGATTGCCGTTCCCAGCATGGCCAGCATCATGCCCTCGATCAGGAACGGCCCTTGGATAAAGGCCCTCGTAGCCCCGATCCACTGCATAAGCTCGATCTCCTGACCACGGGAGTAGAGCGCGAGCCTGACCGAGTTCGATATGATGAACACCACCGACACACCGAGCAGGATAGCGAGCGCCGTGCCGCCGTACGTGATGAGCTTGAACAGGCCGGACAGCACTTCCGCGCCTTGTTTCCCGTAGGAGACATCTTCAACTCCGGCATAGCCGGAAAACTTCCTCGCCAGTGCTTCAAGCCTGTCCGCATCGGCATACTCCCGTGCGATGCTCACTTCGTATGAGTCGGGAAGCGGGTTCTCGCCCAGTCCCTGGATCAGCGCTTCCTGTCCTTTCAGCTCTTTCTTGAACAGCGCGAGGGCGTCGGCCTTTGACAGGTAGTCGACCTTCCTCACGCCCGATTCAGCCTTGAGCCGGGAAAGGAGAAAATCCTTCTCGTGGACGGTCAGGCCGTCTTTTAAATATACCGAGATCTGGAAGCGGTCGCCCAATGCGTTTACCACCGGCCGGAGGTTCAAGAAAGCGAGGAGGAAAAAACCCACGATGAGCATGGCCATACTGATGGTGCCGACGGCGAGCAAGTTGACAAGACTGTTGGCGCGCAGACCGCGGAATGCTTCCGCAAAATAGAAGAAGAGCCCGTATCCTTTCATGGTAATTAACCACTCGACATCGCGACGCGCGATAGGCGGCGGGCAATGCCCGTCCCGGTCTCATGCCCCATGCCCTGCACTCTGAGCGGCGCCTGCCCGTTTCGCGGGATGACCGCCTTCGTCGGTTACCCTGCCATGCTCCATAGTGATGATTCTCCGCTGCATTTTCCGCACCGTCTCCCAGTCGTGCGTGGCAACGAGCACAGTCGTCCCTTTCATGTTGATGTCCTTGAACAGGCGGAATACTTCCTGTCCGCTCTGCGGATCAAGGTTTCCCGTGGGCTCGTCCGCGAGCAAGACCTGGGGTTCGTTCACAAGAGCACGGGCTACGGCCACCCGCTGCTGCTCGCCGCCAGACAGTTTGGGGGGCGTGAGGTGCAGTTTTGTCTCCATGGAGACCTTCTTGAGCACCTGATAGGCGCGGCGCTCAATCTCGCCATACGGCGCGCCCACGACCTTGAGCGCGAGCGCTATGTTTTCGAATACGGTCTTGTGCGGGAGGAGCTTATAGTCCTGGAACACAAATCCCATATTGCGCCTGAGGTAGGGAACGCTCGACTTGTTGAGCCTGAAGACGTTCATGCCCAGAATGATAATATGTCCTTCGTCGGCATGTTCTGCGCAAAAGAGGATCTTGAGGAGCGTGGTCTTGCCGGCTCCGCTCGGACCGGTGACAAAAACAAACTCGCCCTTGTCCACGGAAAAGGTGACGTCGCGCAGGGCGGAGACGCCTTCGTAATATTTGGTCACGCGGTAGAGCTGGATCATAGTGTAAGAAACAGGAGCTCCGGTTTCCGATGACGATGCCTGTTTCGCGGTTCGGCTGTGTCGTTCTTGATGAGCATTCCTGTTAAGATGCGTACGATGCGGGACTCGTTGCCGAAGACGTTACCGCGGCTCCTTTTTTTTCTTGATGACCTCTTTCACAGCCGCTGCGATATCGACCGCCGACAAGCCGTAGTGCCTGAGGAGACCCTCCTGGTCTCCGGAGGTGCCGAAAACGTCCTTGACGCCGATGCGTACCATGGGTACGGGCGCAGACTCTGACAGTGCCTCTGCCACAGCCCCTCCCAAACCGCCGATGATCGAGTGCTCCTCCGCGGACACGATCGCGCCGCACCGCTTTGCCGCGGCGAGGACCGCATGGGTATCAATCGGCTTGATGGTGGACATGTTGATCACGCCCGCGTCAATCCCTTCGGCCTTGAGCAGGTCGCGCGCCTTGAGCGCCTCAGCGACCATGATCCCCGTGGCGATGACCGCAGCGTCCTTGCCCTCGTTGAACACGTGGGCTTTGCCGATCCTGAACTTGTAGTCCGGGCCGAAGATGACCGGCACCTTGTTCCTTCCCGTGCGCACATAGCAGGGCCCCTGGTGCTCGGCCGCGGCCTCAATGGCCTGCAGCGTCTCCACACCATCCGCAGGCACGATCACCGTCATGTGCGGAATCACCCGCATCACCGCGATGTCTTCTACCGACTGATGAGAGCCGCCATCCTCGCCGACCGTGACGCCGGCGTGGCTTGCCACGATCTTCACGTTCAGGTTCGGATAGCAGATGGATTGCCTCACCTGCTCCCACGCCCTTCCCGTGGCGAACACTGCGAAGGTGCTTACGAACGGGAGCTTCCCGCCGATGGCGAGCCCGGCGGCAGTGCCCATCATGTCCTGTTCGGCAATTCCTATGTTGAAAAACCGCGCAGGAAACGCCTTGGCGAACTTTGATGTCTTCGTCGATCCCGACAGGTCCGCGTCCAGCACCACCACGTCGTTCCGTTTTCTCCCGAGGCTTACCAGCGCATCACCGTATGCATCTCTTGTCGCGACTTTCTGTGTTTGTGTCACAGGTCCTCCAGAATATTTCTACAGGATGTCGGTATGGCTATCTAGACCTGAAATCCGGATATCCCGTCAAAATGAATTCGCTATTTAAATGTGGTTCGGCCTACTTGCAAACAGTCTCTTCAGACAGCTCTTTCATCGCGATATCGAGCTCTTCTTTGGACGGCGTGGTCCCGTGGAACTCGACCTTCCCCTCGAACACCTTCGAGCCCTTGCCCTTGACCGTGCGGCAGACGATCATGGTAGGCCGTCCCTTTACGGTCTCGGCCCTGTCGAGCGCCGCCGTGATCGCGGCCATGTCATGGCCGTCGATGTCAAACACTTCCCAGCCGAAAGCGCGCCACTTGTCCGTAATCGGCTCTACGCCCATGACCTTTTCCACCGGGCCGTCGATCTGGAGTCCGTTGTTGTCCACGAGAGCGCAGAGATTATCGAGCTTGTAGTGTGCCGCGGTCATCGCCGCCTCCCAGACCTGTCCTTCCTGGAGTTCACCGTCGCCGAGCAGGGCGTAGACGCGGCTTGCGCTCTCGTCGAGCTTGTGTGCCAGCGCGAGACCGTTCGCCACGGACAGTCCCTGGCCGAGCGACCCCGTCGAAATCTCGACTCCGGGCAGATATTTACTGTCAGGATGGCCCTGGAGCCGCGAGCCCAGCTTCCGGAGCGTGCAGAGTTCGGCATGCTCGATGAAACCCGCATGGGCCAGCGCCGTATACAGGACCGGCGCTGCGTGTCCCTTGGAGAGGATAAAATTATCCCGCTCTTTCCAGTCCGGCCGCTTGGGATCGTACTTCATTTTGTAGAAATAAAGCGCTGTCACAATGTCCGTCGCGGAGAGACTTCCACCGGTGTGGCCGGACCCGCACTCTGTCAGCATCTTCAAAATGTCGATGCGCACACGTCTTGCCTTTTCCCTGAGGGTCTTCAACTGCTCTTCCGTAACCGCCATGCACCGAGCCTCCTGAATCATTTATTGAGTTGGATCGTTTTGTCAATGCTTGTAATGCTGCTGATGAACCGGAGACTTGCTGGCAATCTCGCGCATCCAAACCAGAAGCCAGGAATCCACCTTCTCCTCGTCCTACTTCTTCTGTCCCTGTCCCTTCTGCCCCTGCTCGAGAAAGTCTTGCACAGTATTGCCGAAGCCGTCCTTGTTCGCCGCCTGCGTGGGCTGCTGAGAAGGGGTCTGGACGTCGAGCTTGCCATGCATCAGGTCGCGAATCATCTGCTTGTGCTGCTCCATCATAAGTTCACGAACCACTTCCTCGAGACAGTCGGCCTTGATAATGTCGGCGTAGCTAGTCTTGCGTGAGGCGAGGATTGCCCCCTGGTAATACAGTAGAGACGTTATAGAAGGGCTGTTGAGCCCGCCGTCCTCGGTCTGGACGTGGTAGATCTTGCCTTGGAATTTAAAGTCCGTGTTGTACCCGGTGAGCATAAGTGTGATATTATACAAGCACAGACGGCAAGTTGCAAGCCTTTTTGCTTGACAGGGGGAGGAGGTTGGTGTTAGTTTTATTCCGTGCCGGCGTGGTGGAACTGGTAGACGCAGAGGACTCAAAATCCTCCGGGGGCAACTCCATGTCGGTTCGATTCCGACCGCCGGCACCATTAAAGACCGTTCAGTTCCGTCTCGTGGCCTTCTGCACTTAATCCCCTCTGGATTGCGATTTGAAAGCGAATTTATGAGTGCGCCGCGCCTGTGGCGTCAATCAAAATTCCCTTTGGGCAAGCTATTTTTGATCGAGGCATTTTGTACGTTGGCGCCGACGGTAGCGCCTGCCCCGGCAACATGCAAAGCTCCGACTTCCCCTCCAAGCGGCTCGAAATGATTTCCATATCCGGCCATTTCTCGAGCGGAACAACTGCAGATCAGTGATAAAGGAATCCGATAGGTTCTCTGGCAACTCGAGCATCGCGGATGGGATATGCTATATATGCTCTGGCCCGTCGACTGCCAAGCATAATCATTGGAGTTTCTTCGGCATCCGAAAGCTCCGAGCTAAGCTGTTCCTTTCAAGTCAGTTGCCGCTGCTCACATATCCATGCGTCTATTTCATCCTCCGCCATCGGACGCGCAATGAGGAAGCCTTGACAATAGCCGCAGTCCAGTTTCTTGATATTGGATAACTGATGGTCCATCTCCACTCCTTCGGCTATTACGTCAACGTGCAGGTTTTTGGCAAGGGAAATAATGGAGGTGATGATCTCCTTATTTGCCCCTTCGGCGGTAAGCTTGCTGATGAAGCTTCGGTCGATC
>Ga0187777_10000025_pt1 | contig 105110 bp, 82 predicted proteins | sample 1015_Q2_SP5_10_M_FD_132416 | JGI IMG/M metagenome (GOLD analysis project Ga0187777, IMG submission 132416) | Tropical peat soil microbial communities from peatlands in Department of Meta, Colombia - 1015_Q2_SP5_10_MG | ecosystem: Environmental > Terrestrial > Soil > Wetlands > Peat | place... | reverse complement strand
CGGTACATGAGAGAGAACATCATCTCGGCACCGCCTGTTGCGCCGGGGGTTGGAACAAGGGTCATGAGAGCGAAGACAAATACCTGAAGCACCATGAACAGTATCGGCCGGACAGGTATGCCCATGCTCGCCAGCAAAAGCGATATTATGGAGTAACGGCATATCCATTGGAACGAAGTGAGGGTCATGGTCATCGCAAAGACAAATTTCCCCTCACGGGCAATAAGGCTGTAGGTTCCAATAAAGTTGTTATACACTGATCGAACTTTAGCCTTCAGCACAGCAAGGCCAGGCAACCACTGTCTTGATTCGCCAGCTTTTCTTTTGACCAGCCATAGGATAACGCACAGGCAAAAGACAATGCCTCCCAAAAGCGCCCACAGCGTCGGGTTTCGAAGTTTTTCCAGGACGATCATTATCTGCGGTAGGTCCCATGACGATGTAATCGTCAGCGATAACGGAACCATAACCAGGAAAAAAATGATGTCTTCCATGTTTTCAAGCGCGGAAAGGGACAGTGCGGCGCCACCCGTAAAACCATGACGCATCAGCATTCCGAGCTTGACGGCGCTGCCGCCGATCAGCGTCGGGCTGACAGCAGCGCCGAGTTCGGCACCGATCGCGATTTTAAAAACCGAGGGGAAGGTTATCCTGTTCCCGAGAAACCTGCTCCATATGAGCAGGCGAAGTGAACCGGTGAACCACGGGACGATGCTCAGCAGCATCGCGAGCGCGAAGTACAGCGGGGAAAAATGAAGTACCGAAGCGAGAGCCTGCCGGTCGGTGGTGGCGAGATAAAAAAAGATGTTCACGATAATGCCGATGGGTATGAGAAAGAACAGTTTCTGAAAAAGCTGGTCCATCCATTCGGGGATGCCGGTGGAGGGTATTGTCGAAGTCTTGGCGCCGACGTTCGTCTTATCACGCACAGCTGGCATGCCGGTCCGTTTCTGTGTGCTGGTGATAGGAAAGGAAGCGTTGAGCTCCGTCCTTGCCTAGGTACCGTTCCAGCATCTTAGGTTCTGTCTTTGTCAGATCGACCATGATCAGGCCGTCAAGAACGTTGCCGAAAGCGGGATCAACGTTAAATCCGATAATTTTGCCTCCCAATCTAATGTATTGCTTTAAGAGAATCGGGACTCCCTTGTTGTCAGTTTCGATGGAGGAGATTAGTTCTGAAATATCATCGATGTCATCGTTCAAGAATCTCACTGCTGCGTCCATGTCCCATCCTCTGACCGATCTTGAGCGAAGTGGCTTTCTCGCCCTCACAAATTCCGCCATATCTTGCCGAAACTTGGTCTTTTTGAGGAAACCGACCATGAGCTGCTTGGACATCGGTTGATATTCATCGGTGATACTCACAGGACCGAACAGCGTCTTGTAATAAGGGTTTTCTATGATAAACTTGCCGATGCCTTTCCAGAGCAGAAGAAGCGGGGCATATGACTTCTGATATTCAGGACGGATAAACGAACGGCCCAATTCCAGAGCAGGCCCGAGGCGGTCCAGGAAATCTTTCCTATAGCGAAAAAGCGTACTGGTATAAATGCCATGGAGCCCATGCTGTTTGGTCAACTCATCGGTTCGGCCGAGCCGATAGGCGCCGATTACTTCTTTTTTCGTCTTGCTCCAAACAAACATGTGGACATAGCTGCGATCGAATCGGTCCAGGTCGAAGGCCTTACCGGTCCCTTCCCCGACGGCGCGGAACGTGATCTCCCTCAGACGTCCGATCTCAAGAAGAACATGGGGTATCTGATCGGCAGTGGCATGCAGAACGACATGATCTCCGCTCTCAACAAGCGTCTGGCTAGGTGGCAGAAGGCGGATCTCTTTCGCCAGATCGTCCGGCTTTTGAGGATTTATGATGGATCCACCGGTGTTGTGGATCCTTATCGATGGGAACGACAAGAAGCGCCGCGATCGCTGGTTGGTTTGGCGATGCTCCAGGATATAGGTACGCAATCGGAGATACTCCATGATGACGGCATCCTGTTCAAGGCTCTTTAGCCTGTCGAAAGAGATGACATCCCCTGAGCGAACCTGAATGATTTTCCGACCCTTGTTCAAAAGTTCGTTCGGAAGAAGCGCGGTCCTCAGGAAAGGATGGACCAATCCCGCCATGTGGAAGGCTGTGCTGTTCGTTCCTTGAAAAAACACCGGGAGCACCGGCGCATTGGTTTTTTTTATGATTCGCGCGATGCTCGGGCTCCATGCGGGGTCAGTGACAGTCCCTTTCTGAATATCGAAATGCGAGACTTCGCCAGCGGGGAAGACCACGAGCATGCCTCCATTGCGCACCCAATGGATGCACTCCCGGATCGGCCGGATGTTTTCCCTGACGGACGATCCCCGCTTGAACGGATCTACGGCAATGAGCATTTCCCGCATTTCAGGTATAGCATTAAGCAGGTAATTCGCCATAAATTTCACGTCGCAGCGCAGGGACCGCAGGATCGATGCCAGGATGATGCCTTCGATGCCGCCGAATGGATGATTTGCAACAACGATCACGGGCCCTTTGGTTATCATCAGGCGGGAAAGATCCTGTTCGGAAAGTTCGTACGTCAGATCCAACCTTTCCAGTACCTTATCAGTGAAAGGACGGCTGTCCGTCATCTGTGAGATGTCAGCGTATGCACGGTTCAGTCTTGGAAATGCGAGGACATGTTCTATTGGGCCCTTCATTATCGAAAAGAGTTTCTTTTGCAGCGGATCCTTGAAATCGATATCGAGGGAGAAAATTTTATCTGTCTCTATCTGCTCCAGCACGCTTAGTTCCCCTTTCCTCATATTGCATAGTATTAGCTATGCGAATCGAGCCCGTATAACGTCCGTGATCCTATAGCCCCATGACCAGAACCCTGTTTCCGGACAGGGTGACAGGCGGGAATCCTTCCCAATGAGATACCGGTGCCCGCGCCAGACGACGGTCGAGCTAATGATCGGCACAAACCACACAATGCCGATAATGATGTCTTTTATCGGAGCCAGGATATAAAGCAGCGGAGATGGTTTATCCATCTCGTTTCCGCCGGCCACGGTGTTAATGGTCCAACCGATGATAGAGTCGCCAAAGACCTTTATCAGACCGATAATTGCAGCAAAAGCAAGGGTTACACGCGACGGTCCCTCAAGGATCACCGGAAGTGTGGCGACGAATACCGGATTGGCGAGCAATTCCGAGAAATATCTGAACCCGCCGATCTTCCACCTGAGTTTGCCCCACCGTGTGTGGCGGTTCAGGAAGCGTTTGATCCCCCAGTATTCGTTCACGTTGCTGATCATGTAGTTTGACAAAACGACCTTTTTGCCTGCGCGATGCATTTCGCGTCCTATGACGAAGTCCTCTGCCAGGATATCCTTAAAGGCCTCAAGCCCTCCCAGCGCTTCGAGGTCCTCTTTTTTCATGAGCATGGACTTCCCGATAACACAAGGCATGCCCAGAAACCTGTCGAGAAAGCTGACGCTGCCGAGGATAAATGAGTTCAAGTGCAGATTCTCGAGGATCGCGCCAATGCTGCGGCCGCCTACTCCTCGTATCACATTGCTTACGAGTCCGACAGCCGGGTCTTCGGTGTGGCGTACGATTTCCCGGAGGTAGTTTTTCCCGACCGTTACGTTACTGTCACTGATGAGGATGTAGGGATGGCGGGCCTTCCGGCAAGATGGAATGAGATTGTTTACCTTCGGATTCAGGCCTGAGTTGCATCGCTCAACGACAATGGTAATATCTTGGTCCGGGTACCTGGCCTGTACCATTTGAGCGACTTTATAGGCCGGATCGTTGTGGTCCTGAAGGGAGAACAAAATCTCGTACATCGGGTAATCCTGAGTGCAGAAGCTGGAGAGGTTGTCGAAGAGCTTATCATCAAGGCCTCGCAGTGGTTTGAGGATCGAAACCGGAGGCAGGGGATGGGCCTGACGGGCCTGCACTCTCCCCGCGGGTGGCCGTTTTCGCTTCATGAGAGAGCACACCGCTCCTGCCTGCAAAAGGCAGAGTATGAGCCCAATGGTGGAGATTACTGCACACGACAGGAAAAATAGCGTCATCTGGTCCCTCCTTTTATGGTGCTGCCAAGGATTGACAACAAAATAGATTCTCAATGCGAGGTTGAGATCGTCTGCACATGCGTAATGTCGAAATATTCCTATATGCCATTCTTGTCATGGTTCAATTTCTAAATAGCGTGATTGCTACTCCCCTGTTATGCCTGATGCACTGTTTCACCGCTTCTACGTCCTTTTCGCAATTGAGGAGCGTTTTCCAAGAGTACAGATGGCGCGCTGTGTGAAAGTCGCTGTTGGCGACGTAGGGATATTTCTTCAGACTGATAACGTTGAAGACATCATCCCGGTTTGCGATCTCCCAGGCATCTATGTATTTCGCATACTTGTCTCGGTTGTTCCAGAGAAAGAGCGTGTCTTTGTTGAGGATGTCGGGCGTATGATGCGGATGACAGGCAACGGTCAGTGCATCCTGCCGCTTCGCTTCAAGAAAAATATCTTCGTAGTCCAGGCAGGCGGGAACGAATTCTTTGATGTCGAGAAGAAGGAGATGAGCTGATTTGGCATTGGAAATGTAATTTTTACTTATTTCAACCCCTGGAATAACGAGCATGCCGTACTTTTGCCATGCACGGTCGGCTTCTTGGCGGATGATGGAAAGGTACTCATCAAAATTATCTCCACGTACCGAAAGGTTGAACTGCCGTGCAAATTTGCCGACCGAGTTGTCGCCACTAACTACATGATCAGTGATGGCAACTACATCAAATCCGGCCTGACCGAATAGGTCAATCGTATCGCGCATGCTAAGTGATCCATCCGAGTAGTTCGTATGAATATGAAAGTCGCACAGAATCATTTATCAAAATCATACTTTATTTCTATTACGGTAATATTAAGATAATATTAAGTTTTTGTTACAGTTTGAAAGACTTTGGATGGGAAATGGGAAGGGTCTTGAACTGGAATCTAGGAGCGGCAACGGTTTAAGAGCCGTTAAGGTCTTCTGCCTGGACATGAAGACCATGGCTCGCTCGGTTTTTTCTCCTCGAAGGCTGTCATTATCCAAGCTCTCGTGTCTTCAGGTAAAATTTTCATTATAATACAAGTGATTATCGCTTCTCGCGTCATGATTAATCGCTAATCAGTCTGAGAAACAACCTCAGCGTCCTTATTGATCGTTGGTGCCGTCCCCCCGGTCCGCAGGCCGGCTGCACTCGAGCACGAGAGACTTGACTGCGGCTTCTATCTCAGCGAGCTTGACACAATGATCAGGCGTCATGGAGAGGACCGACTTCCTCATCCGGTCTTCGAAGGTCTCTCCTCCCTCGATCATGTCATAGTCGACTATGATCGCCTGGACGGGACCGGTGGAGTAAATATCTGCTACGACGCCGCTTTCGATTTTGATGATCACGGTGTCAGTCACAGGCCTCTTCTCGCGATCCAATCGTTTTTCCCCCTGACTGAGCGTGCGACGGCACCATGTCGCATCAGCTCTTAGGATATCGTGTGATTGACGATGAGATCATAGCGTGGCATTGTTACGTCATAGTTACGGCACGATGAAGATATGGTTACATCGCTGAGCGGCTTTGGATCAGATATGCGTAGTATGTCGCTGCATAGGTGGGCGCGCGTTCGAAGGTATCAAAATCTACCCTGTACAGTCCGAACCTGGCATCGAGTCCCTGCAACCATTCGTAATTGTCGATGAGGGTCCAATAGTAATATCCTTTCACATCGAGTCCGTCTCGGAGACATTTTTCAACAACATCGACGTGCTTCTTCAAATATTTTATCTTTTCCTCGGTATCGTGCGAGGCGATCCCGTTTTCGGTGATGATGATCGGCAGATTGAGCCGCGAAGCGTACCGAAGGACTTTTTCAAGACCACGCGGGTGGATTTCCCAGCCAAGGGTGCTGAGCCCATAGCCGTCAATGTCCAGGTGCCTGAGCTCAACACCCATTTTCTTGAACGGATTGAACCGAAGATGGATGCGTGTATAGTAGTTAACTCCGAAAAAGTCAAGTTTGTTCTTGATGGGGACCTCGATCTCCACGGGGCGGGAAAAGGGGAACTTGACGATGAAAGTGCCGGTGTTGAAAGCCTGGATGATCGAGTGGTTATAAAAGTAGTTGGCCGTTTTCTTCAGGACGCGATCGAGCGGGTTCCATTTTTTCCACGGGGCGAAGACGGACATGTTATGCGCGACGCTCACCTGGGCGTCGGGGACGTATCGGTGGATGATGTCGTAGGCCTTCCCATGGCAGGTGAAGATGTTTTTAAGAGCAACGAGCGAGCGGGGGACGTCACGAAGGCCTGGCGGCGTGCACCCCTCGAGGTAGCCGCCGAGCAGGATTACATAGGGCTCATTGAACGTTATCCAGTATCTGACCCCTTCGAGAGTGGAGACCATCATCTCCGTGTAGCGTAGAAACTTCTCAATCGAGGCCGTCCTGTGCCAGGGATGACGATCCATGAACCAGCGGGGGTGGGTAAAGTGGTGGAGGGTCACCATCGGCTCGATGTGATAGCTTCTGAGAATGTCGATGACCTCTTGATAATGTCCGACGGCCTCTTCATCCCAAGTGAATTCCCGAGGCTGGATCCTGCTCCACTCGAGCGAAAAGCGGTAAGCATTGACACCCAGCTCCTTGAGGAGCTTGAGATCTTCGCGGAAAAGTTTGTAGTGGTCCGTAATAAGCGGATTTTTCCTCAGCGTGGGGTCCCAGGTTGTCCAATCGGCGTCAGGGGAACCTTCGAGTTGAAACGCCGATGTTGCGACGCCCCACTGAAAATCTGATGGAAAAATCTTTTTCTTCTGCTCCAGCATGAAGTCCTGCGTTTCCCGCTACTATGAACAGTATATTACCATGAAACCAAGCCCAGCCATCATCATTATGTACAAGAATATCTCTTTCAATTTGTCAAGGTGCCCCTTCTATCAATGCTGTTATAAGTGTCTCGCTTGTCCGATTTTCAGATATTATTTCGGAGACGTTACGATCGCCAGAACCCTGATCGGGATCATGAGTCTGAACATGCCATTGAAGATCCTGACAAGATATTATAAAGTATACTTGCACGGCAATATTACAGGAGTGTTACAGCCGGGTTAAAATTAAATGAAATAAGTGGCGCAACGCAAATGATCCACAGACTGATCAGGGGGGTTTTGAACGACACTGTTCAAACATGTGTTTTTGAAGCGAATTCCAAAAATGAATGAAAGGATTGAAGTGTACGAAGAATATTATTATAATGTAAGAGCTTAGGTCCCTGAACCCGAAGACATATGGCGTGGTAAGATTGACGTGATGCAAGGTAACAGGAGACTTGCCTGATAGGCAATAATCCGCCGACAACTTAGGAAATCCCTCTTGGTTTAAATCGATTTCTGTCAACCCTCTCTAACAGGCACTTCGGTCTAACCAGTCGCGAATGCGAGCGCCGTGCTCGATAACAGCGGTTAGTGTATGTCCTTGGACATAGACCATTAAATCTAGCGTTTTTTGCCCATTTCGCCCCGTCCGGAGACTTCATCACTTCTTATCGGTGCTATAATTTAATTAGAAAAGAGGGGAATGTTATTAGGAAAGGGGGTAATACGTATGATCGTCGATTTGGACAGGAAGGAACGAGATCTTCTCGTCACTGAACTAGAGGGAACCACGATCCCGCAGATCAGGGAACTGATCGCTTCGGGAAGCTTGCGGAAAAAAGGTCGTGATGAGCTGAGAGAGGATGAGATGGTGCTCAAGACGTTGCTCGAAAAACTGAAAAAGGCCGCCTGATCAGAGGTCGATGTTAAGGCGAGTCTGCGCTCTACGGTGTAGTCACGAGAGACCAGGCGACGGAGAAAAGGGATGCAGGTGCATCCCTTTTTCGTTTTGGTTGCTGCACCAAGCGAGTGTTTTCGAGCTTGGCGGGGTAGAGGTAAAAGTGCTTTCAGGAGAATTTACAACTTTCCTGATCACTCTGTCATCAAACACCATGGAATAACGTTGAAGCAGGGTTGCAGCCTCTTGAGAGTTTGATAATGTCTCGAGCGAAAAAACGACGACCTCATCGTAGCATTCATCTCAATGTCAATAATGTATCATTAATCACCCCAGCCCCTCCTGACTTCAACGGATTAGAATGGATTACGGTCGAAAATTGAATGTCGAACCGCTCCCGACGCAAAATCGTGGTATCCTGTAAATAGGAAGACAAATGAACAAGAAAAGACTGACGATGATTACAAAAGCCCTCTTCATAGGCGTTGGAGCTGAATCTTGAAGATAAAGGGAGAATAATGAAGGACAGGGCTGATACGATTCGGCAGGAAGGCGATGCAATGGTTAAAGAGGGCTTAAAAATGTGGAGAAAAAGTTTATGGTTGAAAAGGGCGAAATGATGATCAAGGACGGTGTTATGCTGATGAAGGAAGGCCTGTCACGTCAAGAAGTGGGTGATATGATGATAAAAGAAGGTTAAATGATGATGAATAAATAGAGGTTGGAACAAATACATTTTTGGGGCGTCTTCCGTGTAAGGAATTCAAGATAGGTTTGTAAAACAACTCAAGAAAGGGATTGATCATGTCAATCCACATCCGCATTTTCTCCGATTACATATGACCCTTCTGCTACATCGGCGAGGGCATCGTCGAAAAGCTGAGACAGGAGTTTGACCTCGACGTGGAATGGACCGGCTTGGAAATTCACCCAGATACGCCACCTCGGGGGCGGCCCTTGACCGAGCTCTTCCGGCAAGAGGACATCGACCGCATGATGAAGCATCTGCGCGGTATGGGGGCTTCTTTTGGAATTACATTCGCCGATCGCCCCTTCCTATCGAATTCCCGCCTTGCACTGATCACGGCAGAGCTCGCCCGTGAGCAGGGTGGATTCCAATCCGTGCATGCAGCAATCTTTTCAGCCTACTTTTCGCAAGGGATCGATATCGGAGATCTCGATGTGCTGTCCGACATCATGCGGAATACAGGCCTTGATGCAGCGATGTTAAAGAATGCCATCAGTAGCAGTACCTATACATCTCGGCTGCTGCAAGCGCAGCAGGATGCATCTCAGGCCGGCATCACCGGAGTGCCTACCTTTGTAATAGCCGGCAAACGTACAATCGTCGGAGCCCAACCACTCGACGTTTTCCGGAAGGCTCTCGGAAAAAGTTCCTGAGATCATGAGCCGGATGATGATATTTGATGTTGGGCCTGATCGCAAGGAAGATGCCGGCCTGTAAGTCCCGTTGCAGCGGGTTTTTTAAAGCTTGCGTATATTTACAATACATTAGTATTATATTTATAGGGTCACGATAAATGCATCTTTCATTATAAATATCGCAATGTTTTGCCTTGACGAATGGTATCTGCCGAGATAACATTACAGCATATTGACTCATTCGTCATGTTGGAGAAACGCCTTGAAGAATGGGAGGAGGCATTATGGATAAGATTCTAAGAATCGATGTGGGAGCCGAAGGCGGCCCCAAGGTGACAGCGGTTCCGGTTGGCGATTATGCAGGATTGGGGGGCAGGGCACTTACGTCAGCGATCGTCTCCAGGGAGGTTCCGCCGCTCTGTCATGCGTTGGGAGGCGAGAACAAGCTCGTCATCGCTCCCGGACTTCTGAGCGGTTCGGCCGGCGCCATGTCTGGCCGGATTTCCGTCGGCTGTAAAAGCCCGCTCACCGGAGGCATCAAGGAGGCCAACTCCGGCGGACAGCCTTCCCAGGTTCTGGCCAAGCTTGGCTACAATGCCATTGTGCTCGAAGGGAAGCCGACGAGCAACGACCTCTATAAGGTCTTCATCAACAAGGATGGGGTCAAGATCTCCAAGGATAACAGCCTCAGGATGCTCACGAACTACGATCTCATTGACAAGATGAAAAAGGAATACGGCGACAAGATAGCGTGCATCTCGATCGGTCCTGCCGGCGAGATGAAGATGTGTGCCGCATCGATTGCTTTTACCGACATAGAGCTGCGGCCGACCCGCCATGCCGGCCGCGGCGGCGTGGGTGCGGTCATGGGCGCAAAGAACGTCAAGGTCATCGTCCTCGATTCTACCGGCATGCCGACGCGGGCCCCTAAGGACCAACAGAAGTTCCAGGATGCCAACAAGAGGTTCGTCGATGGCCTCAAGAAACACCCTGTCACCGGCCAAGGCCTCCCCGCCTACGGAACCAACGTGCTTACGAACATCCTGAACGAAGTGGGGGGCTATCCCACCTATAACTTCAAGCAGGGCCGTTTCGACGGCGCAGCGAAGATCAGCGGCGAGACTCAGGCGGAAACCGAGACGAAGCGCGGCGGCCTCGCGACCCACGGATGTCACCGCGGCTGCGTCATCCAGTGTTCCGGCGTGTTCAACGACAAGGACGGTCACTACCTTACGAAACAACCCGAGTACGAAACCGTCTGGGCCCACGGAGGCAATTGCGGCATCAGCGACCTGGACAAAATCGCCATGATGGACTTTCTCGATGACAATTACGGTCTGGATACCATAGAAATGGGCGCGACGATCGCAGTGGCGATGGAAGCGGGCCTCGCCAAGTTCGGCGATGCCGACGCGGCCATCAATCTCATACACGAGGCCGGCAAGGGCACGCACCTCGGCAGGATCCTTGGCAGCGGGGCCGCCGTGACGGGCAAGGCCTTCGGTGTCGAGAGGGTCCCGGTGGTCAAGGGACAGGCAATGCCGGCATACGATCCGCGTGCGGTCCAGGGCATCGGTGTCACCTACGCTACGAGCCCCATGGGAGCGGACCACACCGCGGGATACGCGGTTGCCCAGAACGTCCTGAAGGTGGGCGGCGATGTGAACGCCCTCAAGCCAGAAGGACAGATAGAACTTTCGAGGAACCTCCAGATCGCCACCGCGGCAATAGACTCGACCGGCATGTGCCTCTTCATAGCCTTCGCGGTTCTCGACCAGCCCGACACCTTCCAGGCTTTGCTCGACATGTTGAACGCTTTCTACGGGCTGAACCTGACGGGAGACGGCGTGACCGATCTGGGGAAGAAGGTCCTTAAGATGGAGCGGGACTTCAATGCCCGCGCCGGCTTCACTCCGCAGCATGACCGGTTGCCGAGCTACTTCAAGACAGAAAAATTCGCGCCGCACAACGTCACCTTCGGCGTCAAGGACGAGGATCTTGACAAGGTCTTCAACTGGTAACTGGAACCATACGGATCGAAAAAGGAGAGACGCCGGGTCTCTCCTTTTTTTATTTCTCCTTCAGGCACGCCGGATGCGTGTTGAGCTCGCCCTAACAACAATTCATACTTCGAATGGCGCAGTGAGGCGATATGAGCATAACCGTAAAGAATTCTGATGAGATCGAAGCTTATCCCCGTCTTGCATTCGTCGTGGCTGAGCCGCTGGTCTCGCGTTTTTTTCTGCTGCTTCAGCAGGGGGTAATGATCCGGGTTCGGACCGGCTGCAGCGTTGAAGCTTTCCTGCGGGAAGAGATCAAGGCCACCCCGGAAACCATCGAAAAGATTCAGTCGATAGTGCTTGACGGAAGGCCGGTCGATGACATCGGCTCAGCTGTGCTGCACGACGGCTCGACGCTGGCTCTCTCTGCCGCAATGCCCGGACTGGTAGGGGCCACTCTGAGGCGGGGAGGGACTTATTCATCGTTTCGCGGCGCGATCACGTATCACGAATCAGGGCAGGCATGCACGCCGGGAGAGGGGTGGGTGAGTATAAAGCTCTTCAATCTTTTGATGGCAGAACTGGGAACTGGTCTATTGCAGAAAGGTGTTCTGCTCAGCTCTTCCGATTTTCTCGGCTTCCTAGCCGAGCGAGCGCATGAGTTCCGGCAGGGATGCAGCGTCACCCTGAATGGCAGGTCAATCGATGTCGGGATGCTGGGGAGTGACGCAGGGTTGGGAAGGGAAGGCAAGGTCCTTCTTTCGGTATCTTCGGGGCCGGCGGAGGCATGACATCAGAAGTTATCCTCCGGCAATCGGGGGGAAGAGCGCGAGTTCATCTCCGTCCTTAAGGACATAATCTCCGGGACGATGCTCCCCGTTTACGATCCTGAGAAGCCTAATCGTCCCGGGGAGGCGCAGGGCACTTATGACGTCATCAACGGCCGTGCCTTCGGGGAATGCGGCCACCTGTTCATCAGGGCCGAATTGTCGCAGCACCGCAAAAAGCCGGATCGTAATGTTCATAAGTAACAGTATACCAGACTTACCAAGGCTCCCGGATGCATACCGTGCGAACTTGCTGAAAAAAGGTATGCATATGACCGGCATCATACCGGCTCCCGGCCAGGCCGGGTAGAATAGAAGCATGGCGTCCAGAGAATATCCCTCCAAACTGTTTGTCGAAGTGACCACCCTGTGCAACCTCCAGTGCGGCATGTGCGTAAAGCAGAGCGGCATTGGCGGGATTCCCGAGGGCATGATGTCGCCGGAGACTTTCGAGCGATTGAGCCCCGTCTTTCCACATCTTGATTCTCTCGTGTTGAACGGCATCGGCGAGCCCCTGCTCCATCCGCACTTGGAAACGTTCATTGCAAGAGCGCGGTCCCTCCTTCAGGAGCAAGCCGTGGTCGGATTTCAGTCGAACGGCATGATGTTGAACGATCAACGGGCCGCGTCGCTTGTCGGCGCGGGGCTTGACCGCATCTGCCTCTCTCTCGACACAGTGTCCGATAACAGTTTCCGCTCCATCAGGACAGGCGGGGAAATGCAGGGTATCGTGGCAGCGTTCGCGAGTTTGAACAAAGCCAAGTCGCGGCGCGGGAGAAGCGACCTAAAGATCGGGATTGAATTCGTGCTGATGCGTGATAATCTCGCCGAGCTGCCCGAAGCAATCCGCTGGGCCGGCAGGGCAGGCGCAAGTTTCGCCATCGTTACCCAGCTGCTTCCTTACGACGGAGAACTGGTCGTGCAGACAGCCTATGACACCAATACAACCGCCGCCATCGCCATCTATGAAAAGTGGAAGACAAAGGCTTCGAAGGAAGGCCTTGATATCCGCCGGTATCTCGAAGTTTTCATGAAGGTCGTCAAGACCGCGGAGGAAGAGCGGATCATCGGTTTTGTCGAGAAGATGAGGAATGACGCAGAGGCACAGGGCGTAACCCTCCATGTAGAACGGCTGCTAAAGCGAGACGAGGAATGGTTCGCTGACGCCGCCAGTGTTTTCGATGAGGCGCGCCGGGCCGCCCGGGAGGGAGGAGTCGAACTGACGCTGCCCGGCATGGCACCACGGAATACGAGAAAATGCGAGTTCGTAGAGGGGAAAAGCGCGTTCGTTTCATGGGACGGCAATTTGCATCCCTGCTACTTCCTCTGGCACCGCTACTCCTGCTATGTTGGAGGAATCGAAAAGCGTGTGAAACCGTGGGTCATCGGCAGCCTGCACGATCGAGACATTACTACCATCTGGAACGATGAGGGCTCCCGCTTGTTCAGGGAGCGCGTACTCGGATACCGGTTCCCGTTCTGTTTTGACTGCGGTTTCGCGCTTTGCGATTATGTCGGTGAAGCGGACTTTGAGCAGGATTGTTATATCGAACAGGTCCCCTGTGGATCCTGTCTCTGGTGTACCGGCTTGTTTCACTGCCTCCAGTAATTGACTGGTAAAGACCGTTTTGTGCACCTCGGTCATCTTTTCGGCCAGTACATCTTCGGACCGCCGCCACAGAAGCTTAAGCCATCATCGCATATGATATAATGAGAAAAGTTCGGACAATGGCAGGAGATGGGCGTCATGCCGGAATCATCCAACGAAAGCAAGGCATCTGGCCGCAGGGATCCCGGCCTTGAGATTTCACTGGAATCCATAGCCTCGCAGATTCGGGCCACCGATGGGAAGGACATCCCGTTCAGAAGGGCGATTCTTACGGTAGGTAATCGCAGCGTGACGGATGTCGTCGACCTGACGATTCACGCCTCGCTCGGTCAGGAGGGCGGAACGATCCATGATGTGTCTCCTGTATTCGCAGGGGCCGCTTCGTCAGTTCCTCCCGGCGGTAGTATCCGATGGGATGTGTACGATCTTTTGATCCCGGCTCACCCCGGGACAGCCAGCAAGGTCCACATGTTCGGGTATCGGGCGGCACTGAACTGGAGATTCGACCTCGCCGTTTGGGCCGAATACCGCCTATCGGGATCCATCAGCCGGGTGCAGCTTGCTGAAGCGCGATGGGCATTGCGATGGAGCGTTACAGATCCTTCTACCGGCGCAGTGGGGCTGACCATCGATGTGACGTAAAGGCCCGATGTTTCACCACCAACCAGATCTGGTCCCTCTTCGGCTCCTCTCTCAATCGAACCTGAAGTTTCGGTGCAATAGATGCTCAACACCGTTGATATAGCTGAGAACATGACTAAAAACCGTAGACACCCCGCTGGATTGTATGTACTCTTTTTTACTGAAATGTGGGAGCGTTTCTCCTACTACGGAATGAGGTCTCTCCTGGTCTACTACATGATTAAACACCTGCAGTTCACGCAGGAACGGTCGTCCCAGATTTACGGGCTTTATACAGGGTTTGTCTACTTCACCCCCCTTTTTGGCGGCATGCTTGCGGACCGAGTCCTTGGACAAAGACGGACGGTCATATTGGGAGGGGTGCTCATGGCTATCGGACATTTTCTGATGGCCGTCGAAAGCTTGTTCTTTCCCGCGCTCATGTTCCTCATACTCGGAAATGGCGCATTCAAGCCGAATATCTCTACGCAGGTTGGAGCGTTGTACCCTCAAGGAGACCATCGGCGCGACCGCGCGTTCAGCATTTTTTACATGGGAATAAATCTTGGCGCGTTCTTTTCGCCTCTCGTGTGCGGAACACTCGGGGAAAAGATCGCTTATCACTGGGGCTTTGGCGCTGCCGGCGTCGGCATGGTGACCGGACTCCTCATATACCTCTGGGGCCAGAAGCACCTTGCACCCGATCTCATCATGCAGCAAAAGGGACACAATGGACAGAAGTCTTCGGAACCGATGACGCACGGAGACTGGCTGAGGATCTGCGCAATCTTCGTTATGATGACCCTGAGCATCATTTTCTGGAGTGTTTACGAACAGCAGGGCAACACAATGGCCCTCTGGGCCGACGTAAACACGGACCGGTTGTTCTTCGGCTGGGAGATGCCGGCCTCGTGGTTTCAATCGTTCAACCCGCTCATGATCTTCATTTTAGTCCCGGCGCTGAACATGTTCTGGGGCTGGCAGGACCGCCTTGGAAAGGAACCTTCGAGCGTCGCCAAGATGGGGATTGGCTGCATCCTCCTTGCTGCGGCATTCTTGATCCTGATCCCGCCCGCCAGGGAACTGGCGATCACTCCCAAGGCAAGCATCTGGTGGTTGACGTCATGCGCATTCGTGCTCACAGTAGGCGAAATCTATCTTTCCCCGATAGGCCTGTCGCTTGTGACCAAAATCGCTCCCATCCGGATCGTCTCAATGATGATGGGTGTCTGGTTTCTGTCGAGCTTTTTCGGCAACTACCTGTCGGGATATCTGGGAACGTTCTGGGAGAAAATGTCCAAAGCGAATTTCTTCCTGCTGATGTTCACCCTGTCATTCGCCACGGGCCTGGCGTTTTTTGCTCTCCTAAGGCCGCTAAAAAAAGCAATCGGATACGGCAAACAGAAATCCATGGAGGTGTGATGCCGAAGAGGGGAACAGATGGGCGGATCACATCGCCTTGCGCGACAAATTCTATTTAGAAACAACTATCAAAAATATAAAGTTTATCATTAATTAATGCTATCTAATTACCTGAAATATAATAATATTAATATTCTTAATTATCCTGAAAATAGCCATAAATATTAGCAGAGTAAAAAATGTTTTATCAGTTATCGTGGAGTTACAATGTATTGTGGGTTGCAAACCGTATTTTTGTATTCTCTCCGGACTGCACAGGACATCGTGGAACTTGCGGTTCTGGACCTAGCATATTTCGCAGTACCCATGGGAGCGAATGATGGTCAGTATTCAGCTCAGCTGCTTGTGTCGTATGCAGATTGTCTATTTTGAGAGAAGCTTTGACATGCTTCTGCAAAGAGAGGTAAAATATAGTGTCTTAAGCAGGAGCGAGCATGCATTATAAAAAAACCATTGATCAAAGCGGCTCTGGTAAAGAGTATAAGACGGCGGAAGGTCCCAAGAGGGCATCAAATGACGACGCCTGCAGGTGTCAAGAAGTTTCGGAAATGGGACCGAAGCAGCTTTTCAAGCTCATGATAAGTGACTTGACGTTTTGGAAAAAAAAGAAAAGCGGATGATGGGGATTGCGGTGTCTCTTTTAAAGCTTGACCTCGAAAACGACATTCTGAACGGAGGATGATGAATGGGATATAAACAGCAATTCCAGCCTCTTACAAGGGAAGATAGGATAACTGTTGTTCTATACCGCATGGGCATTTTTCTGTCCTCTATTATCATATCCGCAATGGCATATCTTTTGACGACGGTAGCTTCAAATGCCAGCGCTGCCGCTATCGGCGCGTCAGGTGACATCCTTGCCTACGGGCTCTATGCATCCGTGGGCATGAGCGTGTTCTTCATTCATCTCTATGTAGTCAAGCTCAAAAAATACCTAAAGAACCTATATTACATCAGCCTAGGTTGTCTTGTCGCACTTCTTTTCATCGGCGGCGGGTTCCTGTCAGAAGCGATCGGGCGCGAACCGTATGGACCTCTTCTCCTACTGCCGATTTCCGGATGTCTGGGATTTGTGACAGCAAAGGAGGCTTTCTGCTTCCAGCTCTTCGAGGGCTATATCCTTGCCATGATCATGCCGCTCTACCTGCTGCTAATCTCGGGAAGAATCCTCCTTGGACGGGGTGCGGCCTACGGCCTGATCCTCATTGCAGTAATGCTTGTCATTTTCACGCTGCGAAAAGTGTTCATGCCACTCACCTATGATATTGGCGATAAATCCGCCTATCGCTAAAACTGATTAATCTTCACAAGCTGATCCTGCGATTTGAAAATATTCATTCTGACCTGATTATATTCTGCTTAAGGATTATAAGCCAAAGTCTGCGGTAACTTTCGCCATCTAACCTTCGCAAGAAACTGTACGTCACATGGCATGATGCAGAAACACAGGAGACAGACTGAAATATTCAATGTGCTATGCAGTGACCGCGAAGAGAATTTTGGGTGGTATCGGAAGGGGTATGCTGATCTTACTCATGAGGTTCTTCCATCGCTGGGTAGTAGTGTTTACCAGCAAAAATAACAGTTTTGGTGAAATATCAGTTTATGGTCATCCGCAGACGAGACTGCCAGCTCGAAAATGACAATATATGATTTCACAAAAAGACGATATTATTGTTTTGTATAAGTCAGCCTCAGGAAAGCTGCGCGGTCGCTGCAGGGGTCGTGGAAAAGATTAAACGTAAGTGCATTGCCGCTTATGGAGTACGTATAAGAACCGCTTGTGGTTTCCCCCGTGGTCCCGTTGATGCAGGAATCGAAATCGGTCATTAGTATCACGTTTCCGCTCATCGTAAAACTTCCCCGAACTGCCGGCATGCCAGGAAGATTTAAATCGCGCGAATAAGTGTTGTCTGCTTTAAATGTAAGGTTATATCCTCCGTTAACCCACGTGCCGGCAAGTGGATTCAGAGGAGCTGTTGTATATGTATTAGACCTGCTTTCTTCACCGACGGGGTTCTGTGGAATCGTGTTCGAACCGGAGTTGCCGCTTCCGCCGCTTCCGCATGCAAGTAGGGAAGTCATAAAGAAAGAACATGATAGCAACGATAACACGCTTTTGATTCTCATTCTCATTGGATCCCCCTCTTATAAATCGGATATTCATCTTGCTGACGACGCTGCATAGGGGCTGTGAGAACATTATCCATGTGTCAAGAGCAATAATATCACCTATATATCCGTCCGGTTCCCACCAGAGTCCAGCCCTAGAAGTGAGACTGAGAAAGTAGAGACTGAGTTTGATGGTTATATGTATCAGCCGTCTGTTACAAGTCGTTTAAAACAATGTTAAATTTTGATGAAATTATTCAAGATATGAGTTTCTCTCTGGGGAGTTTAGCTTGGGTGATGAAAAGCGCTTCAACACACTTCAAGAACATCTGGGCTTTTGGACGGTCGTGTGGAATGAGGCTGTCACGATGTGAACAACAGACGCATCGAAGAGCGGAGCATACCCTGAAACAGCCACAGGACAGTATTTGTCCCTTTCATTAATCCCGTCCCTGGTCGTTATCCTGAGGTTGTACCTGCGGTGGCTTCCCTTTTTTTCGTTGGTTCAGGTAGGCTGCAATCATAGGGAAATCAGCAGCAACCCAATCGAGTGACGGTAGCTCGATTGGCGACATCCAGAGATGTGCTTTGTGCTCGTGAAGCGAGATTTCCCCTGATACTATGGCGCAGATGAAGGGGTACAGAATCACGGAAAAATTAGGATAATCATGGCTTACGGTAGGCAATGGCCGGACGATTTCTATCTGCAGATTCAGTTCTTCAGCCACCTCACGGACAACGCAATGCTCAGGCCGTTCGCCCCGGTGGATCTTTCCGCCGGGAAACTCCCATTTGAGAGGCAGATTCATGCGCTCGCTTCTCTGGACGGCGAGGATCTTTTCATTCTGCTCTATAATCGCGCAGGCAACCCGCATGGTTTTTCTAGACATGTTCTCTTATTCCATAATATCGAGCATGGATCTTTTTATGGCGCACGATTTCCTCGGTATTTATGTGATAACTTATCCATCTCAAGGCAACGAGATTTGGCCAACCGGAATCGTTTCCAAGGTTCCACAAATTTTCGTGCAATAAGGAGACAGACGAGTTTCCGTTTTTTGAAAAAGTCTGATACATCACATCAATCCTTGATCCGAGCCTAAAAGTATGCGACAGATGGTTTACATGACACGGTGATGTTTCCGGCCAATTGAGGCTAGCCCTCCTTCCATAAGATGTTGACACCGCTTGGCCTACACGTTACAATAAAGACATGGTTGAGTAAAAATCCTGGGTCGAGAGGTGGATGCGCGGGTATGTGGAAAACCATCGGCGGCTTCGTGGTGAGCAATTTTGCAGAAGTTTTTGTAAAGGAGCTGGTAAAAGAGGTCACGAAAGCCAATAAGCCGGCACCGCAGCAGCAACGCAACACCGCTTCCGTTTCGAAGCCAACGAAAAACGATCCTCAGCAGCCCATAGCTTTTGCAAAGGGACAGGTCATGGTGCTCGAATGGGTGCCTACCTCGAAACAGGAGACTAACGACCAGGACACCGAACAGGAGACAGGCCCTTCTGCTGGTGGTTAATAGTAACGAACAATTATTTGACCGCGGCCCTCATAAAATCCATCAACGCTACAACCCCGACAATCGCGGTTCCATCTGTTACGAATACCCTCGCAATATTGTAGTTTTGCATCATGTTCATGAGTTGAGCAACATCCATATCTGTTTTCACGCAAATCACCGGTTTGGTGGCAATATCGGCGACGCTGATGTTCATCGGGTCGATGTCCTTCGCAAGGACCTTATTGAATATATCGCGCACGGCCACGATCCCGAAACTGTCCGAGTCGTTCCTAGGCTTGATCAGTACCGATCTGATCATTTTCTTCGTCATCAGCTTCATGACTTCGTTGACGCTTGTCTCTGCCGGTACGGACTCGATGGTTTTGTTCATCATTTCTCCAACCTTCATGTGTATATCTCCTTGGGCCGGGGCGCAGGTGATGGACTATGAGAACCGGTAGAACGGCTTCGCGTGATGTGCTGAGGTAACGGCCCAAACCGCAGCCCGCTGATCTATAGGTCATACACGCATTGAGGTAATCTTAACATAGGCATGAGTCTTCTGCAACAGGTTCTTCAGCGGACTTCCGAAGGATTGTTGTGAAGATAGAATATTGAACTATCCTCAGTGCATTCCGAATGTATGAGAGTGATGCTATAATCAGGCAGGTCTGCTCTGCAGAAATCAGCTGCCTGGACCGAGAGTAACTATGGACTTCGCTTTTCCATTCAGTCTTGCCATAGCAAAGATACTGGCCTCAAACTTTGTCTCCAGACGCATGAAGATCACGGCTGAATATGAGTCTGTGAGACGCATTCTCTCAATGTTCACTGCGCAGATCGTTAAAAGCGTTGTGAACGCTATACTCTTGCTGGTTGCCGTCTATGGCGCAGGTTTGATCTTCAATCGCAGAACAAGTGTTCTCGTAATTTGCTCAGTGTACATGGCATCGGTTATCGAGAGCCTGGTGCGGCTATTTCGAGGACTACCCGACCTGTTTGCAATCGTCTTTATTCATCGATGCAGTCCACGCTCATTTATCAGAGCGAGAGTGCAGCGGGAGGTGTTCCAGCGACTCGGCGAGGTTGATGCCCGGAGCTCTGTATTCAAGCGGCTGTTCAAACAAATCATGCTTCGTTCGAATGTAGAGATTGCGAGGGAGGTCGCGCAAAAGGCCACACCTGTTATCTGGGGCCGGGTGGTTGGTCGGTTCACGGCAACAGCAACCGCCCTTGTCGCATACATCGTCGTCTTTCGATTCTTAGTTGCACCTTATCTTATTGCCGGACATACGAAGCTCACGGTATGGCAGGCGCTGCTCTATCCGGTTGCTTATGCGTCCGACCACTTCTTTGGTACTTCATTAGTTAAACACGTTCACTCTATACGGTTTCGATTGTTCGGTTGAAATGACCGAATCAGCATGGAGGGTTGAGATGAATGGAGCCGGGGTAAGCCCCCGTAAAACGGCAAATATCGTCGGCGTACGTATGGTTTTGGTGTTTCCAGCTCTAGTAATGATTTGCTGAGCCGGATCCGCTGCGATCAAATCTTCCGTATTTTAGAAAGTGCGCGACTTGCCTTATAACCAGAGGGCTCCTCATGATGAACGTGTGGGTGCTGGGTACTATTATATAATCACTCATCTCGGAGAGCAGGGTGCTATTAACCGAAACCATTCCATCATCGGCTCCTTCCAAGAAGGCTGAGAACAGAAGGTTTATGCTTCTGTTGCCTGCGATTACACCCACCTCGATCTCGACCGGTTTCAGGCGGCGGACTACGGATTCGGTTCCCCTTCCGATCTCTTGTCCCGCCGGGCCAGTGATCCATTTGTAGAGGGGAACACGCAGAAGCAGATCGACAAGCTCGCTCCCCTGGTTAGGCGGGGAGAGCATAACGAGCCTGCTGCCCAAGGGCACTGAGTGACGCTGGAGGTACTGACGGACGATGATACCACCTAGAGAGTGGCCGACAAAATGAATTTTCTCCGCTCCGTCGGCTTCACAGCTCTGCACAGCTCGTGCGAGATACGATTCTGCAACCGTCTCGATCGATTTGGTTGTTGAAGGATAGGCGAGGTTAATGGTCGCATAGCCGAGGTCTTTCAGCTGCTGCTCGAGCATGCGCATGGACTGTCTGAAGCGGCCCAGACCATGCAGGAGGATAACGCACTCACTTGTGTTACCCACCGTTCGATTCTCCGAGTCCACGATATAAGACGCCCATACGTTAAGCCTCCCGCTCCATTATTATACATTGTTTTGTAATCTGGAGCTTCTCCAAAATTCTTGCAATTCATCCGCACTTAATGTACATTCAAAAGAGAGGGGACAACACCTTAAAGCCACTCAAGTCAACTCAAGGAAACCTTACCATTACAAAAATAAGGAGGAGACCTATGGGATATCTGGAAAGCATTAACTTGGACAAGATCAAGAAAGACCTGCAGGAAGGGCTGGAAAAGGGAATGGCGGCAATGAAGAAAGGCGTCATCGTCGCCCAGAAGAAGGCAGAGGAACTCACCGAAGAAGGAAAGCGGCAGTATAAAATATTAACACTCAAGACCAGGATTCATGAGGCGGTCAGCGATCTCGGCGCCAAGGCCTATGTCCTCATGAGCGGAACGAGGGCTAAAAACCCCGCCCTCGATGCTGGGGTGAAGGAAATCATGGCAAAGATCAAAGACCTCGAGCAACAGATGGCGGTACTCGAAGGTAAGGACATAACGGCGCAACCCAAAGCACGACCTAGGACCCGTAAAAAGAAATGAACCGCTTACTGCATCAATCATAATGCTATTAGCAAAGGGTGCTGCGTAGAATTCTTATTTCGCTGCACCCTTTTATTTTCCTGGCGTGTCATATTCTAAATGGTATTAAATATGGAGATTTCTCATTGGGTCAGGCAACGGTGTGTGATACGAAGTGTATGTCATCCGCCCTGTCATTTACGATTTAGAAATTTTCTTGTAGGTCTTGCAGCGGGGATATTGCGAGCACCTGAAGCGTGTAATTGATTGCTCATTTCTATATAGGTACATGGGGCTTCCGCATGTACTGCATAGCGGTCTATCTTTAACTCTTGTGCGATTAGAATCTGTAAATTGCGTCCTGCAAACTAAACAGAGATAACGCTGTTTTCCGGTTCGTATTTTTCCATCACGGTTAACTGCCCCTGACCCACATTTTGGGCAGTTTATTTTATAGATAGTGTCCTTTGACATGACAGTATCATCAAACTATCTTATCACGGTATCGTGTCTGACAGGATGTTCCGGTGAAAGACTTTACACTTATTGTTTCATTGTGTGGCTTTGAATTAAAATCTTAAAAATTCCCTTATGAGTCTCGAACTCAGCTGTGCTGTAGCCGCTCTTTAACGATCCTGCTGACGATGATTGGCAAGAAGATCCTGATTTTTGCGTCTTTTTTCAATACTTCCAGGATATCCCGGTATAACCCGCTTACTTCTTCAACAGAGATCCCTAGCTCCTGCGCGAGTTTCTGGATAGCACGTGCATGCTGACCATGATCCTTTTCATCTCCAATCGGACCAGCGTTCTTCACACTTTGTTCAGGCATTCATTCCTCCTGGCTCCCGTTGACAGGTCACTGCTGGGCACCTAGACTGCATTGGCAGTTTGTCTCTTGCGATTACTCAGCGGAAAATATATACAACCCTTCAAGGGCATATATTTACAGTATATCCGCGGAATGTTACAGTAATATTACATGATGCAAAAATATCCAAAAGGGCTATATTTAAGTATGTTGGATATTTGGGGCGGTGTTCAAGAAGATTCAACAAAAAAGGGGTTAATGCAGACAGTGTGCATTGCTTTAAGATATCACTGGGAAAAATTCGTCCTTTGAACATACGACAGGAGAATCTATATGTAATGTGGAAATGGATACGTATTCTGTTTGAAGTTTGGATTTTTGTCAAAAAAGACAACAACATAGGCATGAGTTGCTGCAAATAATCCCTTTTTAACTGTCTCTCCTGTAAACTATGCACAACGAAAGTGACACAATCGGCAAATGAAGCTTTTTAGCTTTCTAAATTTATTTAAGAACTACAACATTGAAGAAATATATGTTTTTACTACCGTAGTTGATCATTGTCGATGGGATATCAATCCATTTTAATACCGCCCGCTTAAAACAGCAGTCAATTGAAGTTTATGTACCGCCAAGACCCCTTTGAAAATGCCAAAATATCCCAAAAAGGTTGGCTATATGACAAACTCATGGTATACTGATAAATTAGAAACGCTAGCATAGCCCAGTCAAAACGAATGTGTTCCTGAAAGGTTGACGCTGTAGGTAAGTAATGAAAGATGCGGTAGACACTGATATTGTATGAAGATAATATAATTGAATTAGAAAGGAGATCATTGTATGGCGCTCATCGAAGATGGTTTGAAAGGCAACCTCGCTACTGGACTGGCTATCGGTATTGGCGCAGCTATATTGGCGCCGGTGGTAATTCCTCTGTTTTCCAATATCTCTAAACCATTGGCAAAAGCCGCAATAAAAGGAGGCATCCAGCTCTACGAACGCGGCAAGGAAGTCTTGGCTGAGGTCGTTGAAATTACTGAGGATATTGTCGCTGAAGCAAAGGCCGAACTGGCTGAGTCAACCGCTGCAGAAGCATCGGTGGCAGCCGAGGCAGCACTTCCGAAGAGTTAGTGAGACATGTTATGATTCCTGATGCCGTCATTGCCCATGCATCAAGAGGGAGATTGCGCATCAAAATACCCTCTCAAAGGGGTAAACTGGTTGCGCTTAAGTCTTATGGTGACCAGTTTGCCTCATGTCCAGGTGTTCTCTCTATTGAGGTGAATCCGGCAACGGGCAGTATGCTCTTGATACACCAAACAACCTTGGCTGAAATTGCGGAATACGCACGGTCCAAGAACCTTTTTATCTTGAAAGAGCAGAAGAGTCCAAAAGAACCATCAGCAGGTCTTCGTGGCGATATTGGAAAGACGTTCAAGAGCCTTGATCGACAGATTCAGAGCCTTACGGATGGCGATCTGGACTTGAGCGGATTTACGTTTGCAGCATTAATTGTAGCGGGCACAGCGCAAATTCTTTCAGGGAACGCAGGACCTATACCGTGGTTTGCCGCATACTGGTATGCGTTCCACCTTTACTCGAGGACACAAGAGGGGGAAAAGAAGCAGGGTCAACAGGACCGGGAGTAACAGTAACGGGAGTCTTTCAGGTATATCCGCTTGCCAGTTAGCAAAGTAGTGAGCACCATACAATTCTTTCCTTACTGAAAATCCGATCCCAATGGAATCAGAATTACCATAAAGCATAAGGGAGCATGTTATGTTTAGTGCACCTTAACAGGAGAAACGCCATGAGTGACAGAAAAAAGAAAACTCCGATGATTCAGACCGAGAAGCAAAGTCCACGCAGCAGAGCGACAGAAGAGGCTCAGGCTGTCACTGCGAAAATGAAAGGAGAAACAGATATGGCCAGCGCAGAGACCACAGGCAGTAGAGTGTCCGCAGAAGAGATCGGCAAAGCAGGAACTACAGTGAAAGAGGGTGTCGTCAGTAGTCTCAAGGGGATAAACGAGATAGAGGCGGAGATCGTCAGCCTAGTCAGAAATACCGTATCCAATACCCTCCGAGCAACGGGCTCGGTCGCCGGCGAGGCTGTCGGCGTCACGAAGGACGTGATAAAGGGCGCCATTCAGGCCACGGAAGAGGTCGGCACAGGGCTCATCTTGAGCACCAAGAGCGTTGCAAAAGGGGTAGTGATGGGCGTGAGCGACGTGGGCGGCGATGTTATTTCCGTTGCGGGGTCTACCGTGAAGGGTGCCGTAAAGGGTGCGGCAGAGATCGGCGCGGATGTTGCCATGGTTGCGCGACGGGCAGTCGACGGTGTGATCGAGGCCACCAAGGAAGTGGGGGGGAACGCTGAAGAGGTTGCGAAAGTCGCCGTGAACGGCGCTATTGATGCAGCATCTTCGATCGGCAATACGGCGGTCAAGGCGGTCAAGGACATGCTCGTAGGCGTTGTTGAAGGAGTGAAGGAAGTCGCCAGCACCGCATTACCGAAGGCCAAGCAGGCCTGACCACAACTCGTCTGTCGAACGATTTTCCTCAATTTCTAGATGGGGGGGTGCCTGTGGTCCAGGCCGTTCATACCTCTGTAAAAGGACGGGCCCGTTATAAGGTGGAGGGTCTGTATCGCTCGGAATCCCTGAAGCAGCAGATCGAGCAACATCTTGCGCAGCACAAATGGATCCTGAGCGTATCAGTCAATACACTGACGGGTACCGTCTTGGTGCTTTTCGATTCGCAGAACGGCAATCGTGCGTCATCGATAGCTTCTCTCCTTGAAACCCTAATCGAACGAAGCAACAGCAGCCTGCTTCCAGGGAAGGAAAGCCAGGCAACTGTTTCCCAGCATAGTGAAAGAAAGAATGCCGTTCGCTCAGAAGCCACTGCGGTCCCCCCCCGAACTCCCGCCGGCAAAGAAGTGCTAAGCCTGCATACCGTTCGTAAGCAAGTCTCCCATGCCGAGGAGCAAAAGGACGAAGCTTGGCATTGCATGTCAAAGGGAGAGGTGCTTCAGAGATGGGGTACCTCAGCGTCAACAGGCCTATCCGAGGAATCAGTCCGTCTTCTATTCAACCAGTACGGTCCAAACCTTCTCCCAGAATCCGTTCCCCGCTCGGGATGGAGCATCTTTTTCGATCAGTTCAAGTCCCTGCCAGTGGCCATGCTCAGCGTATCCGCTGGCATTTCTGTTGCCACGGGCGGATTTGCCGATGCCGTGGTAATCATGGCTGTGGTCGTCATTAACGCATCGATAGGGTATGTCACCGAGAGCCAGACGGAGAGGACCATTCAAGGGCTGAAGAACCTCGTGCAGCCTTCCGCTATTGTGGTTCGCAGCGGGGTCATGTCGACCATCGATGCAAAGGATGTCGTGCCCGGCGACCTGCTTGTGTTAAGACCGGGAAGCTATGTCTCGGCGGACGCCCGTCTCATTGAGGCGAAATATCTGAGCATTGATGAGTCTGCGCTTACGGGCGAAAGCATGCCCGTCATAAAAATCACTGACAAACTGGAATTGGCGGACATGCCCCTTGCCGATCGGACGAATATGGTATATATGGGCACCCTGGTCACCGGAGGACAGGGTCTTGCCATCGTGGTGGCAACGGGGAAGTTCACCGAGGTCGGAAAGATCCAGACCCTGGTCGGAGAGGCGCGGCCGCCCGATACGCCCCTAGAACGGCAAATGGACAGATTGGGAGTCCAGCTAGTCTATGTCACGTTGGGCGTATGCGGAATTGTTTTCATTGTCGGGATCCTAAGGGGTTACGGTTTTCTTCAGATGCTCAAGTCCTCCATCGCTCTTGCCGTGGCCGCCGTCCCGGAAGGACTGCCTACCGTTACAACGACGACCCTTGCGCTCGGCATCAGGCGCATGCGTGACCTTAAGGTGCTCATCCGTCACCTAGACGCCGTTGAAACACTTGGCTCGGTCGAGACCATCTGTCTCGATAAAACCGGCACCATCACCATGAACAGGATGTCGGTGGTCCAGGTCCATGCCGGCTCTCGCCGCTTTGATGTCGTTGACAGCAGGATCAGGTCGGATGGTAAGACGGTCAATCCCTATACGAATGAGGATATCCTCCGTCTGATTCACCTGTCCGTTCTCTGCAACGAATCGATGGTATCAGGCTGTGAAGGCGAGTATGTCGTTGAAGGTTCATCAACGGAGAACGCGCTCGTTCATTTAGCGCTCGGTGCCGGAGTGGATGTCAATTCGTTGCGGGCTCAGCATCCCTTGATTAAGATGACCCATAGGTCGGAGGACCGGCATTACATGAGCACACGTCACGGGTCGAATGACGGCGGCCAACTCCTGGCCCTCAAGGGAAGCCCCTCGGACGTGCTCTCGCTGAGCAAATGGTACATGAAGGATGGAAAGCAACTGGAGCTGGACGACACCGCCCGTGCTGTCTTCGAGGCCGAAAATGAGCGTATGGCCGCCGAGGCGCTGCGGGTGCTCGCCGTTGCGTTTGCAGTCAACGATGGCGCCACGTTACGCACTGATGAGATTATCCAGCAAGGACTGATCCTGGTCGGGCTCATCGGGATGGCGGACGTGGTCAGGAGCGGCGTCAAGGATCTCATCGATATGTTCCACCGAGCTGGGATCGATACGGTCATGATCACCGGGGACCAGAGCCCCACGGCATATGCAATCGGCAAGGAACTCAATTTGAGCAATGGGAAAGAACTCGAGATCCTGGACTCAAGCAATCTTGCCCGTATCGAACCCGATGTCATGAAGGCGCTTGCCGGACGTGTCCATGTTTTCGCTCGCGTCAGCCCAGCCAACAAGCTCCAGATCGTCCAGGCCCTCCAGTCGGCGGGTAAGGTCATAGGCATGACCGGCGACGGCATCAATGACGGACCGGCTCTGAAGGCGGCCGATATAGGTATCGCAATGGGACACACGGGCACTGATGTCGCGCGTGAGGTTGCTGATGTGGTCCTGGAAGATGACAATTTAGAGACCATGGTCGTGGCCATAAGCCAAGGGCGGACGTTCTACAATAATCTGAGAAAATCGGTCCGGTACATGATTTCCAAGAACACGGGCGAGATAATGATCATGTTCACGGCACTGGTGGCCGGTTTGGGACAGCCGTTCAACGTCATGCAACTGCTCTGGATTAACATGATATCGGACATCTTCCCCGGCCTCGCTCTTGCTCAGGAGCCGCCTGAGCCGGATGTTCTCCTGCGGCCCCCTCGCGATCCCGACGAACCGCTCATCAAGACCAGCGACTTCAAGAGACTGCTCTTTGAAGCGTCTACCATCTCGGCGGGGACCCTTGCTGCTTATGGCTACGGGGTTCTCCGCTACGGCCAGGGCCCCCAGGCAAGCACGATGGCCTTTACGAACTTTGTCACGGCAGGCCTCCTGCACGCGATCAGCAACCGCTCCGAGACCCACAGCATCTTTGACGCTGAACAGCTTGCACCGAACAAGTACCTCAATATTGCCCTGACGGGCTCACTGGGGCTGCAGGCCATGACCTTGATCATTCCGGGCCTCAGGAACTTCCTGGGGATGGGTGTGCTGGGACCCTTGGATCTGGTGGTGACCATGGGAACAGCCGTCGCGCCCCTGCTTATCAACGAAGCGACCAAAAAGGCTGCCGCTCCTCTGCCGTTGCTAAATGGCAGTGCGGCGGTCCCGGTTACCGCTCTGAATAACAGTCAAATTGTCGCAGCTCTTTGAGCGCGCGCAGCTCGCGGAGAGGTCCACATGAAAAAAGACTTTATGTTCACCTCGGAATCGGTCACAGAAGGCCATCCAGACAAGCTCTGCGACGTCATCAGTGACGCCATTGTTGATCATGTGCTCCAGAAGGATCCCTACGCCAATATCATCGCCGAATGCGCCGTTTCCACGGCTATCGTTTTTATCGCTGCCAGATTCGCAACCGTTGCCAACGTGGATTATGCCAATGTGGCCAGGCAGGTAATCAGCCAGGTTGACTACGACCAGGCGGCCTTCAATGCGAAGACCTGCAGCGTGATCACGAGTCTCAAAGAGGTTCCGAAGGAGAGGCGGCTCCCAGCCGATGAGCGCAGCATGACTGATGAAGAGATCGAGCGTGTCACCGCCAAAAATCAGGTTACCGTGTTCGGATTCGCCTGTAATCAAACGGCGGCCTTCATGCCGCTTCCGGTCTGGCTGGCCCACCGTCTCGCCCGGAAGCTCACAGCCGTGCGACTGCAGAAGACGCTCACTTACCTTGCCCCCGATGGTAAAACCCAGGTGGGGATTGAATATCGGGCCGGCAGGCCGTATCGCGTGCACAGCGTCACCATCATTGCGAGCCAGAAACAGTCTGCTGACAGAGGCGGACCTGATCTCGAAAGGCTTTCAGAGGATATCAGGGAATCAGTTTTGCAGCCAGTATTCCAGGACGAGGAGATTAAGCCGGATGGAGCGACGCGGATATTCATCAATCCCGATGGTGCCTTCATAGGTGGTGGTCCCGCGGTACACTCGGGACTGACGGGAAGAAAGAATGCAATCGACACGTATGGTGAATATTCCCGCCACAGCGGTGCAGCGCTGAGCGGAAAAGACCCCTCCCGGATCGACCGGATCGGCGCGTACGCTGCCCGCTACGCAGCCAAGAATGTGGTTGCCGCCGGGATTGCCAAAGCCTGTGAAATCCAGCTCAGTTATTCCATAGGCCTCGCACGGCCGGTGAGCATCCAGGTGGAAACCTTCGGGACCGGCGAAATGCCTGATGAAAAAATAGCCGACATTGTGGAAAAAAATTTCGATTTCCGGCCAGAGGGGATCGTCCGTCAGTTCAACCTGCGACAACTCCCCTCTGCAGTGAAAGGCGGATTCTATCGGAAGCTCGCGGCATACGGTCAGATGGGAAGGATGGATATCGGTTTGCCGTGGGAGTTGACTGACAGGGCGCCCCGCTTGAAAGGGTAAGGGGGGCATCATGTCTGACAATATGGCGAGTGATGCGTTCAGGGCGCGAACTAAGCGAACGGAGGTTGGCGCAGCGTGATGGTTTGCATCATGTGACCATACTGTCAGTCTGGCGCGAGGGGGGATTACAACGTGAACGGACAGACCTTAGATGATAATGAGAAACAGAAGCGTAATCACCGACTTGCTATCGAGAACGTGGCGCAGGACCTTCAGTGCTCCAAAGAGAGTGTAATGACATTGTACGAGATCGTGTTGACGCGTTATATGCGAAAAGCCAGGATCAAGGATTTTGTTACGCCGCTGGTCATCAAACGCGTCAAAGAACTGCTTAAAGATGATACACCCCCATCTACCCTGGAAGGCAGGAGAAATCGTAACTCAGAATTTTGATCATGACCGGAATGTTTCGTGAAAGCTGTCTTGACCGGGGTCTGAAACAGGTTGCGTTCTTGACATCATAAGGTTCGGAATCACTGCCAGTGGATGAAATAACGAAATAAAGGGAAGGGAATAATGAACCGTAGCTCCTGGAGAATCGTCGAAACAGGAGGGCAAGTGTAGATCATCTATCTGTCTGTTAGATTAGAGCAATATAGCCAAGAATGACAATCCGGTTCCTTCGAGAGCGCTTCCAATAAACGCTCCAGTGACGGCTCTGGTCATCGCGTTATATGCCTTAGTTGTTGCTTGATGGATCACCTGATCATTGGTGATCGTTTTGTCGGGATGGTAGAAACCTACCCTCTCTAGAGCGCTCAGGATGTCCTGATGATTGATCTCCTTGGGATTGTAGTTGATCAAGAGACTGCCGGTAGTCGTATTGAAATCAGCTGTTCCGATACCATGTCCCATGTTCACGAGAGCCTTTTGTACATCATAATGAACCGCGCTGTTCTTGAATAACGGATTTTTGATACGTAATCTGCCCGGAACGTTATGCACGTAATGGTTCACCAGGTAAGCCCTCCTTAAAAGAGATTTTAGTATATCCCTTGCAATTGGGGTAATCTGAGCACCTGAAGCGCATCACATGCGTTTCCCGCCTGTACACATGCATCGAGAGACCGCATGAGGGACACGTCGGTCGAGTTTTCGGTTCAAGGCGTTTAGAGCCGAGAAGAAACTGTCTGCCGCACATTATGCATTTGTAGCGTTGCCTCCCGTCATGCACATGACCATATCTATACAGCGCTTCTGAACTACAAGCCGGGCATCTGTACGCGATCGCCGTTGCCATAGTGTTTATCCTTCCCATGAAAAAACAATACACTACATATGTTACAATTGTGTTACAACATAGTTAAATTTTTGTTACAGACGATCATAGCCGCTAAGGCTGCGTAGTTGCAGTAAAAAGGCGCTCGTAAAATAATAATGTCAGCTCATGATTTATTTCTCGAATGGATGCTTGATCTGCTATAATTGTCGATACTGAAGCGGCAAACGAATTGCGCATATGAGAGGATTATGTCGGTGCCGTGAATTACCTTGTGATAGCCGGTGGTGATCCGTAGCAGACATGAGAGATCGGCACACTTTGTGTGATAATCGAATACGATCATCAGGGGCTGTTGCGGATAATGCGGTTATCAACTCATCAGATGGGCAATCGACTACGCTGCTCTGAGAAATTTATTAACAGGCGGGACTGGATGCAAAGACATCGTATACTCAGTTATGCGAATATAGATAAAGCCAAGATTGACGTGATGTTGAAAGAGTTGATCGCTCGTGGAGCCGCGGTTAGAGGGAAAAATCCATGGGACATCGACACGTATCATCACGGCGTAATATTAAGAGCCGAATGGAACGAGGCTGCTTCGACCTTGGCCGTATCCGTAACACACAATAACTGGTACATCTCACGCGAGACGATATGTGACCAGATCGACTCACTGATGCATACTATCAAGGAGCCGGAAACGGTATGAACCGTTAAGGAAAGGTCACGAGAATGTGTTATAAAAGAGGGAGGAGCGAAATGACCGGTTAAAAGGGCAATATTAGCGGTCACGCAAAGATTCAAGCTCCGGGTTGATTGCGAAAGGGGTCTTTCTAATGGAGCCATCGTCTGAAGAAAAAGCAGTCTATCAAGAAAGAGTAAGAAGCAATATGCATGACGCGATAGCTCTCGATGGCGGAATTAATTTAAATAGATTTTTGCCTTCGTTCCTTTCCCATGCGTGCTTTCGATCTTAATATCCCAGCCGTGCGCTTTCACGAGGTGTTTCACGATCGCAAGGCCGAGGCCGGTTCCCCCCATGTTCCGCGAGCGGCCCGGATCGACCCGGTAGAAACGCTCGCCGAGCCTCGGCAGATGTTTTTGCGGGATCCCAATGCCGGTATCTACTACGAATAAATAGATCCTTCCGTTTTCGTTTGCGTCTCCAAACGTTACACTGCCCGTTTCGGTGAACTTGATAGCATTGTCCACGAGGTTGGTTAGAATCTGGATGAGCCGGTCCCGATCGGCTTCAATGGTTCTGGGCTCAGGAAGGACCTGCGTTTTGATCGCAAGGTTCTTTGCCTTAGCCTTGTCCCCAAGCACAGTCAAGACGTGCTCCGTGACATCCTTTATATCGACGCTCGATTTTTGAACCTTGATGACGCCCAGTTCGAGTTTCGAAATAGTCATAAGATCATCCACAAGACTGTTGATCCGCTCGCTGTTGGCCTTGATGGTCTGCAGAAATTTGACGGCATGATCGCGGTCATCGATAGCGCCTTCCAGCAGCGTATCGGCAAAACCTTGAATGGCGGTGATCGGGGTCTTTATCTCGTGGGAGATGTTGGCGACGAAATCCTTTCTGGTCTGTTCGAGCCTTTTCAGCTGTGTGATGTCATGGAATATGGCGACAAACCCTGAGAGTTCCCGTTCGGTATAAAAAAGAGGGGATACCTGGACGACGCAATGCTGCTCCAGGGGAGAATCGATCGTTATCTCGGCGCTGGCTGCCCTTTCTTCCTTCCGCACCGTTTCCATGAGCGACAGGAAATCGCTGCTCCTGACGACCTCGATGAAGGGTTTTCCCTGGAGAGCGATGTCGCCAAACAGTTTTCTCGCCGCGACGCTGGACAGCATGATCATGCCCTTTGCATCGATGATGAACAGGGCATCGGGAATGTTCCTGAGTATCATGCTCAGGCGATGCTGTTCCTCCTCATGGCAGACTATGCTGTTTTTAAGTTCCTCGGACATTGCATTAAGGCTCTCGGCAATCTCGTCGAACTCTCCCGCACGGCTAAGAAACAGTTTTTTACCGACTTCGCCTCGGGAAAGTGATCTGGCAAAATCCCTAATCTGCCGCGTTAGCTTCCGGATATGTTCCATTTGCCAAAGCAAGAAGATGCCGGTAGCCAAAAGGACAGAAAAGACAATGGAAAGGATCTTGAACCTGAGGATGTTAATCGACGCATCGACGTCTTTGAGCGGAATGCTTAGGCGGATGAATCCTTCAGGGCCTGCTCCTCTCTCGACTTTGATTGCGACATAGAGGAAGTTATATTTCATGGTGTCGCTGAACCGGATGGCATTGCCCGTACCGCTCAAGGACGCCTGCTGGATCTCCTGCCGGTGCCCATGATTGTCCATAAGTGAAGAATCATTATCAGAGTCGCCGATGACCCTTCCGTTGAGTGCAATGAGCGTGACCCGTGAGCCCGTCCTTGCCTTGAGCTTTCGGCAAAGGTCATCGAGGGGCGATGGCGCGTTCAAGGATATGGTGCTTGAGATGAGGTTCGCCTGAACAGCGAGGTTGTTTTGAAGACCCTCGACATATCTCTCCCGGACCGCGCTGGTGATGAACAGTTCGGTAATAAGCGCCGCAAGGATCATGATGATTGCATAGATGATGAAGATCCGCCGAAAGATACTCGGCTTATGAATGTGGTTATTCGACATAGTAGCCAACCCCCCTCCGGGTCCTGATATATACAGGATTAGAGGGGTCATTTTCAATCTGGGTCCTCAGCCGTCGTATGTGCACATCAACGGTCCTCGGTTCAACGTAGGACTCGTCCTTCCAGACAGCGTCGAGCAGCTGTTCACGGCTGAAGACCCTGCCCTTTCTCTCGGCCAGAAACAGGAGTAATTTGAACTCTGTTGCGCTGAGGTGCAAGGGGGCATCAGCCTTGGTCACCTGATAGGTCTCTGCGTTGATACGCAGATCGCCGATGTTAATGACCTTGTCCTTCGTCACGCCTTCGCCGGTCCTTCGGAGGATGGCCTTCACTCGCGCAACGAGCTCCTTTGGACTGAAGGGTTTTGCCATATAGTCGTCGGCGCCGGTTTCGAGGCCGCGTACCCTGTCCGATACTTCACCCCTGGCGGTCAGCATGATGATGGGGATGGCTTCTGTTTTTGGATTGCTCCTGAGCATGCGGCAGAGCTCAACGCCCTGGATGCCCGGGAGCATGAGATCGAGGATGATTAGGTCAAATTGCCCCTTGCGGACCTTTTCGAGAGCATCCTCGCCGTCAGGGGCAGTGAAAACTTTAAAACCCTCTTTTTTGAGATTATATGAGACTAGTTCTACGAGATCAGGTTCATCATCCACTACCAATATCTTTCTTGCATTCATACTGAACGTCCTCATCTGTTTTTTACGTCACTAATTTTGGAAAAGTGTCGCTCCAATTTTTGTAATTATTGCTCATTTCGCGGATTTTGTCAAAACCTCTTTTTGATGGGGGATGGAATCTATAAAACGATCATGACACACTTAGTATCATGATCGTCATTGCACGCTATCGAGGAATGCAAGTCACGCAGCACCGCACGGAGATCGGGCAACGCAAAGGAATCGGTCGTCCTGACTAACAGTTGATCAAGAAAGTGCTGGGTCCGCGCCTTCGACCTGGTTCTCGTCCCTCAATGCCCCAAGGTGTCGCCGGTGACCTCCCAGATCTGATAAATGGGGCTGTAAAGAACAAGGGGTTGAAAGTACTTCCTGTCCGGTTGGTGCCGTACAAAGAGCTTATGGAACACTGAGTTGGTGAGCTCCGGGAGCGTGAGCACTGCTAAACGGCCTGGGAAGAAGATGTCCAATTCAGACCCCGACTCTCGGTACTTCTGAGTACCTTCATATATCATATTTCGGAAAAAGGCCTGGCTCAAGTTGACCTGACTCGAGCTGACCGTGGCAATCCCAATTTGCAGGTCCGCCTCTAATCCGCCTCCGCTTATATTCTGATCCGTGCCATTCACCTCCTGAAAAACGAGGTAAGGTGCCACGTCGTTCCTCAGATGCCCAGGACGCCAAGTGCCCGGACGGTACCAGCCATCAAACGAACGCAACAGGCTGAATTCAAGAAAGAGAAAAATCCTTCGGTTAGATTGCGGAAAGAGGAATGACTCCCAAGATCGGCTACCGGCCGGAGGCTCTTGCAATCCTGCGGTTGCAATGATTTGACCGGCTTTGGAAGGACCTGCAGCCAGGGCTTCTATTAATGTGTCAAACTTCTTGGCTGGTCCCCCCGATCGCGCCCAAAAATCTATCAGCCCCTGCTCTCCCCGGTTCGCGTAAAATTGGATCCAATTCGCAGCCAGTCGAAAATCATCAGTGGCAAAAGGAATTGCATTGGCCACCACTGCCTGTCCGTTCCCGCCAATGCCTCCGTCCGCAACAGGTGTCCTTCCCGACTCATAGGCGACGGGATAGCCCACGCTCCAACCGCACCAGATCAAAGAGCCCTCGGGTGTGAGTTTTCCCACCTTCGCGATCCCCTCCATGATCTGCGGATCAACATAGGGCCAGATAACGCCGACGGGGATTTGATTGATTAAAACCAGACCGGTTATTACTCCGGCGGCGGCGGGATCGGCCCAACGCCAGGGGGAGGCAGCGAAGCGTTGCCATACCTCGGATACAAGGACTCCTGAGCCGAGTGCCAGGAGGGGAGACAAAAAAATTATAAATCGCTGCCCCGTAAAGAATATCAAAACCCCAATCGAGGCGAGGGGCAGCAGTACGATCGCGTCGCGCCACTTTTTTCGCAGAATAAGCACTACGCCAAGAACTCCAACCAGGAACCCGACAACGCTGCCGCTTGTCATGCGCGCAATGTAGGTGAAATCATGCTTCTCCAATTCCGACAGAAAAAGGGATGGGCTTGGAAACGGGCTTTTTTCGCGGACAAAGACAACATCAGAGAGAATTTTGATCTGCTGGAGCAAGCCTGATACTCCATAGATCGCGATCGCGGCAGCCAGAATGATCCCCGATGAAAAAAGCAGCCACAATTTCCTCCTGTTGAGTGATCCTTCAGAGGTTATTAGGGAGAGGACAATAGGTACGACTGAAAGGTACACGACCATAATAGCATTGGTATCCCAGGACCAATAAAGCAGACAGCCTAATCCAGCCAAAAAAGTCGAGAACAACAGCACTTTTGCCATATCGCGCTCACGAATACGTAATGATGCCCAGGCAATCCACAAGCTCAATGGGACTATCAGACAGTCGGTATCATAAAACGCGAATCCTGACCGGTACACCCAGAGAGGGGCCATAGTTCCGATTAGGCCGGCGAAAGCGCCTGCAATCCAGCTACCTCCAACATCCGCTGCAAGGAGATAGAGCGGGATTGCCGCCGATGTTCCGAGAACAACAGGTATCCAGGCGGCACACCATTCAAGGGACACCCCAGTCACCCTTGACAACGTAGCAGCGAGTAACGAAAGGAGAGGCGACAAATACGGAAACGGTTCCGGATCGTTGGCGACGACATCAGATCGGCCGGCTTTTCTTTCGTTCATATCCCTCGCCAGGCCCAGATAGTGATAACCGTCGCATTCTCTTAAAACCGGCGACCCTTTGTAAAAAGCCTGTTCCGGGGCCTTCTCCCAGGCATGCCAGACGGATGCTCGCTGTCCGGCTCCCGCAGCCAAAATTCCGATAAGACACAGAACAGGCAGCGCTCTCTGCAGGAGAAACGTTCCAGTGAGGTCACTTTTCTTTATCATGTGTGTCCTTTCTTTTTCTCCCTAATGCTCTTACATGGGAAAAGCAGGAACTCCTTGCTTTTGGAACCTGACCAGATAGAGCAAGATCAGCATTGGAACCAGATACTGTCCGATAACGACCAATGCGAGGTCAGTCTTCTGTAGCATTGTGAAATGAAACAAAGCCATAAGCGCATTGTCGATTCTATGAAACAGATGGATCAGAAACAGGACGCCGATGCCGCTCCAAGGAGACGGATCCTTTGTCGCCAGGGTATCGAGGAGGCGGCAAGAACCAGAGAGACGGCGATGACGATACTGAAGGTTTCATAGTACACCGCGGTTTCGTGCGCAAGCCCTGCAGGACGGCCGAACAGGGATAATCCGAAGACCATCAGCCGGTCAAGGAGCAGTATATATCCATGATTAAGCCTGAGCCAGACCAGGAATACGATTGACGAAATCAATCCAAAGCGGGTCAGCAAACCCGTCGTGTCCGGTGACGAGCCCTCCCTTGTTCCACACCTCTCGGCAGATCTCATCCAGAGGATGCAGCATGAGAGCACAAGAAGCAGGGTAAATACCTGACCAAGATATACGTGGGTCACATCAAAGAGCCGGATGTCATATCGGCTTATGACGAACGTAGCCACCAGCCGGAACACGTTGCCTAGATACAATACGGGGATTCCCCAAGCCAGGGCCGTCCCCTTTTGCCGCCACGATGAAGGATGAAACGCCACAAAGCAAACGAAAAGGATTGACGCGAAAATGGGCGTGCACTCAGGAATGATCCGGACAGCCAGTCCATTTTCTGAAACCACGTCGCCGGCAGTCGAAGCGGTAAAGCCCATGGCATTCAGTACCAGACCAAGCATGGAGGCGGTATGTTCGTTAAAGGGTCTTGTAAACGACGACGGCAGCGCGTGAATGAGCGCATAGAGGCCGATACAGGCAAGGGTGAAGGCCGCGATTGCACGCAAACGGCCATAACGTGCCGCCTCCAATACGGTATTGTCCGGTGCATCCTCTCTGATGACGAGTGCCCTTTTTTTGTCGCGACGATGTCTTGATTTTCGCTTACCCATTATCGTCCTGGGGGTCACGTTTATTTCTCTGCCTGCTCCTGCCCATAATCGCTCCCAGCGCGGCGACAGCGATCAGCATTCCCCAAGTCCCGAGCGCTGGCACAGTATTTATGCTGAACGTAGCCACGATTGTATGATTTGCCGTAACATCCGTGATGGTATAAGTCCCCTTAATGACGCTCGCAGTCACGTCAACACCGTTGTCCGTTAACGAGGACAGATGATACCCTGCGTTTGCGGTAATAGTCAAGAGCACACTACCCCCGCTCGCGACCGACGCCGTGGCGGGGGCGTCGGTCCCTCCACCGCCACCGGCGACCGACGAGGTAATAGTGAATGTCTGGGGTATGGTAAGAGTTATCTGGGCTGTATGGGTAAAACTGCTGCCTGTGCCGGTGACGACCAAGGGAAACGTCCCTAGAGGTGCAGAAGCGCCAACCGTGAGGTTCAGCGTCGAGCTTCCTGACCCGGGCGAAGCGATCGGGTTCGGACTGAAAGCCGCTATCACACCGGCTGGGAGACCTGAAATGGACAGGGATACGGCATTATTGAAGTTGCCGAGAACGGTCGTGGTGATCGTTGATGTTCCCGCTGCGCCTTGGGTAACGGAAAGTGTGGTGGCTGACGCGGTGACGGTGAAGTCCGGTGTCCAGTTCATAACGAGCGAGTCTGCATCCACTGAACCAAGTCCCGTTGCAAGATTATATCCTGCTGCGGCAGCGTATCCAGTAACGCCAGGCACCGTGTTGTTTCCTGATGTGATATCATGAAAGACCGGTACTCCGCCCGATGCATACTGGGCATTGCCCAGCTGGTACAGCCGGGTGTTCGCGTTGCCTTGGCGCTGGCCAGCCCTCTGCACGACAAGCGTCATGAGTCCGGCAAAGGCAGGAGCTGACGCCGAAGTCCCCCTGACGGCATGGAGCGACCCCTGTGTTTCGACCAGATAGGCGTCATGGCCCGCCGCGTTAAGCGATACGTCAGGGACATTGCGACTGTTATTCGCGGGCACACCAGGCGCCACCTGCCACCCAGGCTGGACGTACAGCGAGGAAGCGCCTCCTCCGGTAGCCCACAACCCGGAACCGCCTGAAACACTGCCGCTCTCGTTCCAAGCGATCTCTGGTATATAGCTAAATGCGGACGAATATCCCGCACCGTTCGTTGTGCTCCAGTAACTGCCCCCCCCTTCATCGAACTGCGTGCCGCCGACGGCGACATTATACGGCGTGGAAGCAAGCCCGTTCACGCCAAGGCCCGTTCCGCTTGATGCCGATGGTGGGTTGCACCCAGCTGCACCGGAATCGCCCGAGGAAACAAATGCCGTGATGCCCTGGGCAGCGGCTTGCTGCCATAGATTATTGTAAAAAACGTTCTCCGCCGTTCCCAAAGCCGACTCGCACGAACCGAAGCTGATGCTCATCACAGGGGCCAGGTTGTTATTTACGATATACTGGGCAGAAAGGTCCACACCATCGGTTGCCACAGTCGACTTCGATACAACGAATAGAATAGCGGCGTTCCTTGCCACGGCCCCGGACCATTCAACATCGAGGTCGGCTTCTGTATCCTCGTCTGCGCCCAGATCGCCGGGGTCAGGGCCGTTCACGATCACCTGGGGAGGATTGGAGGGCAGTCCCATCATGCTACGGAAGGTCGTCCAATTGGTGCTGGACGGGTGTGTGCGGCCCACGATGGCGACCTTCTCGCCGCTGCCGTCAATTCCCGCGGCATAGAGCCCATTGACATCGTATACGGTGGCGAAGTCCGACGGGGATATATAGTGAGTTGAGCCAACCGTGTACTGAGGAGCTTTTCCGGGCAAAGCGGCGGGCATGACACCTCCGTTCATCGCTACGCGGGGAAAGTCGTGCAGGGTGACGATACCCGCCACCACATCCGACAGCCCCCTCGGGATACTCGGGTCCTGAGCGTTGGCATGATGCATCCGGCCGTTTACAAAATATGTATGTATCGAGGTGTGGAAGGCCCGGTTAACGTCCCCGGCGGTGCCGGAGAAGTTGATCCAGGAGCCGCTCCGTGCAACTTCGCTAACTTTAAATCCGTAGGATCTAAGCCAGCCTGTGATGGCATCGATATCGGCAGCTGCAACCCCGAAACGCGTCCCGAACTCTTCCGGCGTCAGCCAATGATGGAAGTTGGATGATGCCGGGTCATACAGCCCGGCAAGGTACCGTTCGAGCTCAGCCTGTTTTCGGGGATCCCGGCGCAATGCAAGGATCATCAGCTCCATGGGCAAGGACGACGGCGCCGCTCCCCTGTCGAATTCGGCCCGTGCGTAGGGGTGCACGTTCCCGTGCAAGGTCACCCTGTCATTGTCGTCGATGATGCGGGCTGGGCGCGCAAGGGCCGGTGAAACTGCAAGAAGAATAAAAGCCAAGGTGAATATCACGAAGAAACTGATTCCCCTCGGCTTCTGTGTAAAGCGCTTTTCCGGTTTAGTCATGACTCAGAGCTAAAAAAAGAATTTAAAAACGAACCTTCGGAAAAGAAGAACTCTAGTCGATTTGTTTCCCTTTCCCGTTTTTAGACCAAAAAAGACAGTCATGTCATCTTCGTGACGGTCACGTTCGATCTATCAGAAAGCTTAAATAACAAAATGATGCTGCTTCAGCGTCAAGCTTATAAGCTCCCTGATATATATGACTTTAAAAAACGGCCTAGAAGTGTGTCCTCACTAGGGACTTGAATCAATAAAGTTTCGAAACCGTGAAGGGCTGTCAAATGCCTGATTCCTCGCTGCGCTCAGAATGGCAGCATGGGAAAAAAGGGTCTCACGGCACGCTGCAGCAGCTTTATTAGACAAGATATACGTTACAGAACAGTGAAGGTTGCATTACAGTTCTGTTAATTTTTGTATGAAGACCGCGTACACGGGGAAGAAGAAAAATGGCTGCATACGATGTAAATCGTTCAAGAAACGTGAACATTTCAGTGTTCGGCGGCTTTGGCGATCCCCGATTGATGATCCGCGAAAGAATTGGATCAAGTTAAGCAAAAGAGCGAAGATCGACAGAATCAGATGTCCCGGAATGAATCACTTGATAAAATCTCCGGTAACAACCCATGAGTGAAGATAGTGATTGCTTATTTCAATTGTGTATATCGACGGCTTAACAACGTAAAGTCGAATGACAACATCAGGCATTTCAATTTATAGGCGATATATTGAAAGCATCCATTTCCTGCCGGAGATAGATGGTGTTGATATTCATTCGCACTTGCAGTTCGAGAAAATTGAGAACACTATGTGCAAAGGGCATAAAAATTCATAATAATGTAAATCCTTTTTAACAAAAATGTAACAAAAGACCCCTATAATTGTGCTGGCAAAATGTAGTGATTAGCCTTGATGATTCTGCTTTACTCAGCCACTTTATCAAGGACATCCATACACAGTAGCCTCGTTCATAGCGGCTACGATAGAATGGAAAATGAACAAAACACCGTATATCATTTGTTTGATACTAACCCTCATCTGGCCTGCGCTTTCCTTTGCCGATCCCGTTCCCGTGGATATGGATATAGAGGCGAACGGGAAGGGGAGTTTCTTGCTGACGGGAGGAAGTGTCGCAGGCGTTCATGACATTGATATCGAGATAGGTTATGATCCCAACTTGCTGGAGAATCCCCACGTGCAGATAGTTCATGGAGGAGATCTTATACGGGCAAATGGCGCCTCACCGGGAAATCTGCTCATAAATATTGGCAGGCCATCTGCAGATCCTTTACTCCAGGTCATTATTAACTTCGATGCAAAGACGGATCAGGAGGGCGGCGTCTATTACATGTCCGCGACTTCCAGACCCAAGACTGAGAGCAAGGCTGAGGAGCCATCTGGGCACGATAGAAACACGGGAACGGTCGGGATTTCTGTACTGAAAGGAGCAGCTTCATCGTCGGGCGCCGATAATAACGTTCTGATGGAAGAGATGGCGGCCCTTACGCATGATGAAAAGAACGTATTGCAGCGATTCAAGCAATTCAAGGGGAAGAAGGGCCTCAGGTCTTTTACCGCTCTGTTCGGCAGGGGTGCCGGCGACAGGTTTGTGCAAGAGCCGGCAATTGCGATCTCTGATGGGAAGACGCCGGTTACGGTCAAGATGCAAGTGCCGCCGGAAGGATCCCGGACTGCAGGGATCGCTCTGGCCGATGCGTCACTCATATCGAAAGAAGAGAACGGAAAAGGCGTAGTCATCACTGTGCTGCCGAGCGAAGGGACATGGAACGCGAGGCTGGTCATGGTGTCAGGCCAGGACGTACTGGGCTGTCCGCTTGTCGTTGCCCCGCCAGTGAACATAACAAACGGTATCGATGAAAATAATTTTCTTGATGCGCTGCAGGCATACATTAGCAGTCAATCACCGGCATTTCAGCAGGCTGACAAAATTTACATCTCAGAGTATATATTCACCGCCAATTACCTTGCCGAGATGCAGAAGAAGGCTCGATTGGCTGTCTCGCAGCACTGATCAAAAAAGGCGAGGTGATCGAGCCGTCTTCAAGAAATTGGTTCCGGAGGAACTTGGAGGAAGAAGGCGCCTGTTCATATGATTGGGGAATCGCGCACTGGACTGAAACGTAAGAAAAATAGCAAAGGCTTGACCAAAGGGTTTAGAAAAATAAGTTTCCAAGATTTCATTTAATCTTCTTTGAACTGTAATTAAAATGTAACATTCATTGTGTATAGTCGGTGCAGTGATGAAGTATAGAAGTTTGAACGGGACGTTACCCCGTTTCCTCTGATATTCAATTAAACATACATAACTGAATAACAAACGACTGTCAGGGTCCTTTGCTGACCGATAGAATTCTTATCGCGCACCAGAAAGCCCGAACCGATGATGATGCTTCCATATCCCGGTTCGGGCTTTTTTTTTCGGTTCAGGGTACTTGGCTGGCCTGTAAAGGGAACAGAAAGCCCGGATCACTGGCCAGTCGCACAACAGTGAAGTTTTCCGGGACGAAGCGGCTGGTCAAATAATCCAAATAAGGAAAGGAGGGCAAAAAAACAGAAGGGATTCACTGCATCGATAAAAAAAGAGCGGATGCCGGCCCGAGGCCGCATCCAGCCTTCGGTACAAAGCCAAAATCCGGGTAACCGGATGACGGAAAGCCATGCGGGTCCACAAGAAAAGGTGGATGGCCGGGTTGCCTGAGGGGAAGTACCTGCCCGGCGATTTAAACAAAAGCCTGTGGGGCGCCAGTTCGCGCAGCGAATCGGGCGATAAAAACCATAGAATGTGGAAAAAACGGAAAGGCCGTTGGGCAGCGAGAATCAAGTTACCCAAAATCACTACTCAGGAGGAGAGAAAATGAAGAAGATCATGATGCTTCTAGTGGTCGCCGTTCTCATGCTCGGCGTGAGCGGACAGGCCATGGCGTATTTCACTGATGGCGACTTGATCCGTGTCGTGTATTCCACTCGAAACGGCACGGGCTATGAGTATGCCACAGACCTGGGCTCACTTTCTGCCTTGGGGTTATCGAGTACTGGAGGAGCATATACCGGCGGCCCCCAGACTATAAGCACCAGCAATTTCGGCATATTGCCGGGTCAGACTACCTTCAGCAATATGTATGTTACATACTTTATTGCAGACGCTGCCCTGAACAGCGGCAACGGTGCAGCTTGGACAAGCGGCCATATGACAAATAGCGGTTATTTCCTTCCGAATGGGGCAGCCAGTTTCTTTACTGCCACGGAGGTTCCCATGGCACTTTGGAACAGCGTGGGTACTATAAGCACTCAGAACGCTCAGATCGAGTCTACAGGGTCATCCTTCTGGGTCAATGCCGAATCAAGTGGGGCAACCCTCGCTACTTATCTGGGTTTCCTTGATAACACGAAGCAGCTCAGCGAGGAAAACCTGACGCCACTCAATACGACCGGCGGGACTGTGGATCAGCTCCTGTATTACTACGGCTCCAACCTAAATGCCGGAGGTCGGGGCACGGCTGTCGCTGAGATCGTAACCAATGCCAACGGATCCACGACCATCGAGGGAGTTGCCGCGACACCGATTCCGGCTGCGGTATATCTCTTCGGCTCCGGTCTGCTCGGCATGTTCGGCCTGCGCAGGAAAATGGCTGCCTAAGCGGTTGCTTACAACTTAAACATCGAGGAATGAAGCCGTCTTTGATTGCGATTTTTGAGGCCGTCATTTCCGGCTTGAACAGATGCGACAGGTGTTACCATTGAAGCGCTCGGCAATGACGAAATGCACTTGAAAAACAAATAAAGAAGTAAATCTTGAAGCGTGTAAATAAGGAGAATAACGACATGAAGATCAAAATAATTGCATTGCTTATTGCTGTCGTCAGCCTCTTCCCGTTCGTGGGAACGGCTTCGGCAGCCTCCTGCTTTTCTACCGGCGTCTCCGGAGCTCCGGCTGTTCCCCAGGGAGATCTGAATATTTACGGAGCATCCGCCCAGTTTACATTCTGGAAGAACGAGTTCGTGAATTACCTGACAGCTGCAGGCTGCACGTGGGCAAACGGCACCAGCTGGGCCCAGTCGCAGGCGACGGACAGTGCTACCAATCCGTCTCACTATGTTATACAGGCGAATTGCTCTGCTGTCGGCGGCCCCGCGGTTGTAAATTTCCGGGTTTCTTCCAAGGCTTCCTATGATGGCCCGGCTGCGGTCGACGCCCAAGTTACGCCTTACTCGGTTAACAACTGCGGAGTAGGAGCAAATGCAAATCAGAGGGAATTGCTCCACGGCGGTACGGTAGCCTGCCCCTGGGGATCCACAAGCTGTCCGGCTCCGGCTGCCGCTAACGGGGACTGTGAGGTCGTTACCTGGGGCTCCGCTGATGTCGCGGTGGGAGACTTTCAGCAAATTACAACCGGTGCGTCCGGACGCAACTTTAAACTTAATCCCTTGGTTATGTCTGCTAATACGGTTGATTTCTGCCACCCGAATGCAATTGGCTTTGGTTTTTGGGTGAACAATAGTGTTACGACGACGGCCGGACCAATTATCAGCAACATCCAAGCGCTGGAAGCAAGGATGATCTATTCGGGTAAACTGACCAACTGGAGTCAGCTTGCCTCCACTTCCATGAACGCTGCGCCCATCGTAGTATGTTCAAGAACGGCTGGTTCTGGAACGGCCGCATCATTGGACTTTCAGATTGTGAGGCCATCCTCAATCATCACGACTCCGCTTGGAAACGATAAATTTAACGACTCTACCGGTAACGAGGTCACTTGCGTGAGCTCAAACGCCGGCGCTATCGGTGTTTTTGACGCGGACCGGAGTGTCGCGGGACTCAATATAAGCGGGCCGCTCTCAGTCAATGGTATTGCGCCAAGTACGGCGGCTCTTGAAGGCGCAACCTATCTTTACACTGACGGTGCTCAGCATGCATATGTGTCGCTGGCTAATTCGGCAGTGCCCTGGATCAATGATGTATGCCTTTGGGCTGGATGGCCAGCAAGGCTCCCCAGTGCTACCTGGGCCTCCACGTGCAATATGAATTACTTGCCAGGGGGTAATGGCGCTGGCAGTCTCGCCGCATGGGCGCCTTCTACCGTTAAGGGTACCCTTGGATGCACTTGCCCGTAGCAGTAGCAGATTGTTCTTCCCCTCGCCTGTGCCATCCTTTGGAAGGCTGGGTGAGGGGGCCACTTGCCTCGCAGGAAAAGGCATCATGAATGAGAGTGGTCTTCGCGGGGTCCCTTGTTGGGGCCCCGCTTTTAATTTTTTGGAGTGCGATCGTCAAACAGCGATCGCGGAGCCCTTAAAATTGAAAAGGTAATATTTATTGTCGAGTTTTGCCGAGCTGGATTCTTGATCGCAAAATTATAAATAACAATTTGTTAAACCGTCAATATGAAAGTGGCGCTTAAGAATATTCTTTACAACCAAGAGATGAAAGAAGTCTTTTAAAATCTTCATGGAATCTTAATAGGTTTGTAACCAAACTAAAATGATTCTGTAACAAAAATCATGTAAGCTCAGGCATACAAAATACAAGGGTACTTCGCTGAATTGATGTTCTTTCGATGCATCAATTACCGGGAAGCCCATGACGAGTCCACAAAACCCGTTCGGCTTCCTAAAAAAATATTACGAACGGGGCATATGACTTCCCCCCTGTTTTAATAATACCCTTGTTTATTTTTCCAATGAGTGCCTGACATAGCCGGTAATTATTGAGTGGACAGAGAGAGCAATTATAGAAATCAACTGGCATGCACTCAACGTAAAGTCACGGGATGAATTACGCAGTCCGAAGATAGCGAATGTGTATCGACACTTTTATTCCGTCCGTGGGCAAAATTGTACATGTGGCGAGACAGAATAAAAGGTGAAGTTTCCTCTTTCTTTCCGGCTATTTGGTTTTTTTAATGTCGCCGGAGCCCAAAAAAAATTTTAAGCGTCATTCACAAACAGCATTATCTTGCTGTTTACGATTCTAAATGCAAGTCGCGAGGTGCCGGTCATGGAAAGGATAACAAAACTCAGCGATGCAATCAGGAAGCTCATGGAAGTGGAATTCAGCGGCTACATAAAGATCAATTTCAGCCAGGGAAGTATTGGGCGGGTCGAAAAGTCCGAGGAGTTTGAGGACACGGCAATCCTGATTACGGGAAGGGACAACGGGAAAAAGAGCGGTCTGGGAGGGCAGGTCAATCATGAAACCCTCAAGGCCGTACCCATTATGCTGTTGCTGTCCATTGCCCTTGCTGGCTGCGCCGCTTCAGCAAAAGTCAGGCCGCCTCAGCCCGCAGGGGAGTCCGGGAACGTCAGGGTTGTCCGGTCCGGAGATGTTGCGGACATCCGCTACCTTTGCCGTCTCAAATCAGGAGAGGTCGCGGCTGCAACGGACCCGGTTGCGGAAAGCCAGCCCAAGTCGAATATTTATGAGAAACGGGAGGAGACCGGCCCCCTGTCAGTTCAGGCAATCGGCGCCGATGAGGCAGATCTGACGGCAGGATCTCCCTTCACTCAACCTTCCTTCGAAGAGGAAATCCAGTATTACCTTGGTCGGACGATCATTGGCATGAAGCAAGGTGATAAGCTCACGGCAGAGCTCAAGGCTAAGGACTCGCAGTCAAGGGTACACGAGGAATATATCTTGCGCCTCAACCGTGTCCGCACACATCCCAAATTGATGGTAATGCAGAAACACACCTACGAGTACGCGACAAAACAATCTCCTGAGATCGGACAGGCATATACCTACGACCCCGATTTTCCCGGCAAGGTGGAGTCGATTTCGGACGAGGGTGTAACGATCAGGATCATGGTGACGCCGGGAGCCGTTAAAGAAACGCCCTTCGGTTCTGGACGATACAGCGAGGATGGCGACAACTACAAAATGGAGATAGATGCGCGTAAAGGAGCGCTCATCCGCATGGCTGGCCTGGTCGGACGGATCGTTTACGTTGATGACAAGGCATTTCACATAGATTTCGGCAACCCCTTCGGCGGCGAAACGCTGATCTGCGATGTGACGGTGGAAAAAATCGCGGAGGAGAAAACAGCGAAGAGCGGAAAGTAGCGGCATGTGAAAATAACGGATCTGCGACTCCTCCACGCGATAGTGATGATCATTGCATATGCGGCTCTCCTGTCCCGCCCGTGTTGTGCGGGGGAAGCCGGCAACACGGGATTCGAGATCAAAGCATTCGAGGTCACCAGTAACACCCTGATTCCCGATGATAAACTGCGCAGCGCGGTTGCCTCTTTTACCGGGGTAGGAAAAACAGCGACTGACGTGGAGAACGCGCGGGACGTCCTGGAGAAACTGTATCACGATGCCGGCTATCCCACAGTGATAGTGAACATTCCGGAACAGACCCTGCAGGACGGAATCGTCAAACTGCAGGTCATCGAAAGCAGGGTAGGCAGGATCAGGGTTACGGGCAACCGGTATTTCACCATAGAGAAGCTGTTGAAGGACTTGCCTTCCCTTGCTCCGGGCACGATAATTTATCTGCCGGATGTTCAGAAGGAGATTGGACGTCTGAATGCAAGCCAGGACATCAAGGTCGATCCCATCATGTCACCGGGCAAGGAAGTCGGGACCATCGACGTGGAGCTCAGGGTAGAGGATCATCTCCCGCTGCACGGTTATCTGGAACTGAACAACCGGGCGAGCCCGAATACATCGCCGCTGCGGCTGAATGCGCTCGTCCACTACGACAATCTCTGGCAGCAGGAGCATTCTCTCTCCCTCCAGTGCCAGGTAGCGCCCGTGAACCCGAAAGACGCAAAAGCGCTTGCCGTTTCTTACGCTATTCCGGCGCCATGGCAGAAGGAAGACCAGGTAGCCCTTTACGGGGTATGGTCGGACAGTAATACGGCATTCGGCGAGGGATTCAGGGTTATTGGAAAGGGACAGATATACGGCATACGCGGAGTCACCACCCTGCCACCGTACAAACTCTATGCCCATGCCGTGACCTTGGGTGTCGATTACAAACATTTCGATCAGGGCGGTTTCACAGGGGCAAGTGGCCCGATTTCGTATCTGCCTTTTATGGTTTCGTATAGCTCCTCGCTTCCCGATACTTGGGGAGGGATGACCCAGTTCGGTGTGGGATTGAACTTTTCACTGCGTGGAGTAGTCTCGAATGAGAGTGAATTCGAGAACAATAGGTACCAGGCAATGGCGAACTATGTTTACGTCGTCGCGAGCATTACGCGTACCCAGAAGCTGCCATGGGGAATGGGTCTCCTCGTGAAGGTGGACGGACAATCCGCCAACCAGCCGCTCATCGTCAACGAACAGTATCTCGCCGGCGGCATGGAAAGCGTCCGCGGTTACAAGGAAAACGAGCAGGCTGGTGACAACGGCATGCACGGGATGATCGAGCTTTCCTTCCCGGACCCTTTCGAGAAATCCTCTGCGGCGAAGTTGATCCATATGAGTCCCTTTCTCTTCTATGATTTTGCCGCTTTGACCATTATCGACCCGCTTCCCACCCAGGCTGAAAAAATCAGGCTTGCGGGCACCGGCGCGGGAGTGCGCGGCCAAGTCTGGAAGCATCTCGAATATGAAGTAGACTGGTCTTTGGCCCTGAAAGACACGGACATAACGAAGAGAGATGACGAACGAGTGTATTTTATAGTGAAAGCGGAGTTCTGATGTCGCTGAAAATATTCGGCTTAGGATCAGCGATTGCAATCCTCGATTATATACAGGACTTATGCGTCCTGTATTAAAGGTATCAAGAAAAATGGTTTATCCGATAAGCAGTTTTCCGGTCCGGTCTGTCGCCGGACTGGGATGATATCGTTTGTACTCCAGGAGTGATCGGTTCCAGGCCGCGACTGCGGATTCGACTGACGTCATCCGCGATGGAATCCTTGGAGGGGAAAATATGAAGACCGGTGTTTTTCATAAAATGCTCGGGCTGCTCTGCTGCGCGTCGCTCCTCTTTCCCCAATACGCCCTGGCAGGCGGCGTTAACATACCCGGTTTTACGGGCGTGGTTACGCCCCGCTCAACTGTGGCCGCACCGGCCCCTGCGCCCGCTCCCGTCACGGTCAATATACCCGGCTTTTACGGACCTGCTGTTACGCCTCCACTGCCAGCCCAGTTACCGATTTTAAAAAATGTCGTCCAGGGGGCAACGGTTGAGTCCCCTTTGAATAACCAGCTTACGATTGATCAGACTCAGCAGCAGGCCATCATCAACTGGGCATCCTTCAATATCGGTGCTGCTGCCTCCGTCACATTTAACCAACAGCATCAATCGGGCTGGGTCGCCGTGAACAGGATTTGGGACGCAAATCCCACGCTCATCTTCGGGAAGCTCTCGGCGGACGGAAAGATCTATCTGATAAATCAGAACGGCATCCTCTTCGGCCCAGGCTCGAAGGTGAATGTCAACGGCCTTGTGGCATCGGCACTCAATATCAAGGACAATGATTTTCTCAACAACGTACTGAACTTCACGGCTATGGATTATCAAGGGTCAATCCTTAATCCTGTTCAGAATAATCCGAATTACCTTGCGGCTGTCTCAAACCTCGGGGAGATAGACACCGCGGACGGAGGATACGTCTTTCTCATTGCTCCCCGCGTGGACAACTACGGCACGATCAATGCGCCAGCTGGCCAGCTTGGCCTCATCGCAGGAACGGACGTAAATTTACATGCCTCGCAAGGTACCAACCCCGCACAAACCTATGTTGTCATAATCAATGATTCCTTCCTCACGTCGCCAAAGAGCACTGATGCCAACTTCGGCCGCGCGGTGAACGGGGACACGGGCAAGCTGAACGCAGACGGCGGTGTTGCCGGCATGTACGGTAACAACGTCGATCAGTGGGGTGTCATCCGCTCCGTAACGGCTTTCAAGAACAATAAGGGCTACGTGGAGCTGATGGCAGCGAACAAGATCACGACAGGCGCTGACAGCAGCATCATGCTTCCGGTCGATAATGAAGTGGACCCGACGACCGGCTTGCCACCAACAATCAGCGAAACATTCGACATCCAGCCAACTGTGTTCATAGGAGGTTTAAACGGGACTAACGCCGCTGCAACGCAGATCGATCTTGGGGGGAAAATCGTTGCCCCCGCAGGACAAGTTACACTGAGAGCCGCCAATCAAGTAGCCATGGAATCGGGCAGCGGCATTGACGTAAGCGGGGTCGTGGCAGACCTTTCTGTAGCCGTCATCACTGCAAAGCTGAACAGCATAGAGCTTCGGGACGATGACACCCAGAAGGGCGGGGTCCTGCAAGGGCAGAACATTACAACCCCTGTAACGGCGGGGTCCACAATAGGCAATCTCTCGCAGGACCTGCTGACGCAGGACAAGACGGCACAGGAACGGCTCATCGGAGGCGATATAAGAAAGGTGGCAGTGCAAAACTCAAGTACTGGCCAAAGCAGCTGGTCATACAACTCCATAACAGGAAACATCAGTGTGAATGTGGCGAGCGGCGATATCATCGTCAAGCAAGGAGCCTCCCTCAATTTTGCCGGTGGGGAGATCAATTATGTTGGCGGCCTGGTGAATTCGACGAAACTGCTTTCAGGCACGACCATTTACGACATAAGCAATGCCCCCGCCAATATCCAGTATGATCAGATCCTCGGAAATTATGTGAAGTCATACGCCCGGTTCGGTATGCAGCAGTCCTATACAGGCCTTTATTATGGCGGGGCATCTCCGGCTATGACGCACGAGACCGGCTACAGCGTAGGCGGCGATGCGGGCACGCTTTCGCTTTCAGCAACCACGATCGTCCTAAACGGTCAGATAAACGGCAGTGTGAATCGCGGCACGTATCAAAACGCCTGGACCACGTCAGCTTCGTATTCGTCTTCTGCCGATTATTATGAAGCGCTTATGCTTTCAAAGGCTGAGGGGCTCGAAACACCGCGAGCAGGAAATCTGACGATAAACGCATCGAATATCTCGGTTGTTTCCGAAACTGATACTCAAAACGATATAACGCCGGCGACCACTTCGCTGCTCTCGGCTAAGACCCTGAACAATGCAAACTTGGGCACACTCGGTCTCACCGCGGATCTGACCATTTCGACAGCTGCCGATGCCGCTCTTGCGCTTCAGCCGGGCGGGTCATTCACAGCGCAGGCAAGACTGATCAGTTACGAAGGACAGATCACGGTCCCGGGAGGGAACATTAATTTGTACACCGTGCAGAATTCAACGAGCTATCGTGACACAAGTGGCAATCTCAACTCGAACTACGTAGCCCTCCCCAACGGCCTCACCGAGAGGATTGTTCTCGGGAGTAAAAGCGTTCTTGACGCATCCGGGCAACGGATCGATAACAGTCAGACCGGGACAGGAAATGCCGTTACGACTCCCGGATTTACGAACGGAGGGAAAATATACATCGAGGATCAGACGGACCTGGGTGCCGGCGTCTTCTTGCAAAAGGGGGCCGTCGTGAACGTGAGCGGCGGCTATTCTATCGACCAGAAGGGCAAGGTCACAGGAGGAAGCGCAGGGGCCGTAATCATTCAGGGGGCGAACATCGAACTTGACGGATCTCTGCAGGGGTACGCATTGGCTGATCCGAAAGGAAAGCTCGCTGGAGGCGCCATAACTCTTACATCGCTCAATGCTTCAGTGGTCCCGGCTACATCGATTCCTCAGTGGTATGATTGGAGCACTTTCGATCCTTTGAGCAGCGATTCTTCTAGATCATCAATACCGGCTCAAATGAAAGGCATGTTCTACCTTGCTGATAACGAGTTCGGCGATACCGGCTTCACTCAGATCACGGTCAACAGCAAGAATGATGTCACTATAGGGAGCCCGGGGGGAGTAAATACGAATGTCGCTCCATCGTTGATCAGATCGAAGAATCCGGTAGCGGCGCAAGCGGGGTTGAACGCAAAAACCGGGGAGCAGGAGGTCCCCGGAAATCCGAACCTCATCAGCCTCGACCCTTCCCTAGATTACATGGCCGGTCAATCGCAATTTACCGCCGCCGCAGGGGTCGCCTTTTCTTCTAGTTCAAGCGGAACAGGCTTTACAGGAATCTTAAGTCAGAATTCCGCTCCCACAACGCTTTCGGTCTTAAACGGCACGATGATCCGGACAACGCCTGGCGGAAAAATAATCCTATCAAGCGGTGTGCCGGGAACGACAACCGGCTCGGTCATGATGGACGGGAAGCTGGATTCTCGGGCCGGAACTATCAACGTAACGGCAACTGGCGGCAATCTTCTGATTGGCGAGAACGCTACGATCCTCGCGAAGGGGTTCAATACTCCTGATCCGTCATCAACCCCGAATGGCTTCAGCGTTAATCACCAGCCGATGAACGGCGGGAATGTTTCCCTGATTGCGACAGCTAATGGGGACCAAGCAGGAACTGGAAACCTGACCATAGCTTCGGGGGCAACAATAGATGTGTCGGGATCGGACGCAGTCATGAATACGGTCCTGTCAGGAAGCAAGACGACCACCTATCAAACAGCGGGCAATCCCGGGAGCGTCTCCTTGAGCTACGGGGGCATCCCGGTATTGGAAGGTGCCGTAGTTGCCAACAACGCGAATCTAAACGGCCTCGGAGGCATCGGCGGAGGCACACTGGCGATGACGTATACGTACCCGCTCAATTCTCCAGGAGCCAACAACATGTCCATCGGTAGCTATATTGGCTATTTTCTTAGGGGTGGCTTCGACGACCTGACATTCAAGAGCAATTATACTATTAGTTTCGACTCTGGCGACGTCAGCTATGTCATCCCCCGGAAACTTACCCTGGACGCCCCGAATATCATCGGCACGGGAAACACGGTGACATTAAGCGCGGCCTGGATAGTGCTTAAAAACACTTCAACGGTTTCTCCGCAGCCCGCAAATTCAACGGTCCCAGCTGCCGGAAATTTAACGCTTTCCGGCGGATGGACCGATGCGTCAGGAATGCACAGCGGTTTTATCGATGTAATCGGAAGCATCCAGATCGACGGCTTTAAGGACGTAACGCTAAGGACCGACCAAGACATTACCCTGAGCCAGGCATTGTACAACGACAACTTCATAGCCGGGCAACATGGAAATCCGGGAACGGTCAATCCCGGAATGCTTGGGACAACTGGCGATCTCGTTCTTGATGCCGCCCGCATATATCCAGGCAATTACTATGAATATGACAAGAACGGAAGCAAGATGTTCCCGTATATATACTCTGACTATACCGTGCAGGCCAATGGAAAGGTAACCCTGCAGCACACGTTCAGTAACACAGACGCTGCTGCTGACCCGCCTATCTATTCAGCGGGTGGGAGCCTGACTATCATCAGCCGCGGTCTCAGCGGAAGCGGAGGTATCGACGTAGAACAAGGCGTGACTGTTGCAGCGCCCCTGGGGACCATCAATCTCAATGCACCGGGGAATCGAATCTATCTTGCGTCAGGCAGCACATTGACCATAGCCGCGAATGTGGCCAGTGTGCTCTATGGCGAGTTGGACCAGAACAACCTCTGGCTCGTTCCAGATAAGGCAAAGCCAGCCCCCGGCTCCGGCTCGGAATCATTTTTCACGCAAGACGCCCTTTCCAATAAAGGTATCAACCTTAATGCCGATGAAGTCATAACCCGGCAAGGTTCCAAGATCGACGTCTCCGGCGGCGGGTCAGTATTTGCATACTCGTTCCAGCCGGGTGTGCAAGGCTCTGTTGATCCGCTCACCGAATCCGGACGCTACGTCGTGTTTAAAGCGGATACCGTTCCGATGCCGGGAACGGATGTATACCTTCAGGGTGAGGGAGGCCTGAGCGCGGGAATGTACACCCTGCTTCCCCTTGATTCTTCCCATCCGCAAAATGCCCGGTACGCATTCATGCCCGGGGCATATATTCTCGAGGTGCAGAAGGGCGCGTCCTTGCCGGCGCAGGGAGCGCTGTCACAAGACGGCTATCCCCTCGTTGTCGGATATTCCGCCATTGCCGACACGTCGATAAAGAGCACGCAGCCTCAGGTTTACAGCGTACGTGCCGCATCCGAAGTCCTGACGACGGAGGGAAATTACGTGCAACCGGTCCCCTCTGTGTCCGGCAATGCCGGCAATATCAACATAACGGGCACTACGATGATCCTCGACGGACAGCTTAAAGCAGCGGCATTTGACGGGTATCAAGGCGGCACGATCAGCCTGAAAGCTTCAAACATCACCGTTCAGTCGGAATCTGCATCGCCATTGGCGGGTATACTGTTTGATTTCAATACCCCGCTGTCTAAGGTCAACAGCGGCCTCATGGGCAAATTGACCATTTCGTCTAACGGTATTACTGGCTTTCATGAAGTGGACCTCGGCGATGTGGATCAAACCGCGAAGGGTATAACAAACAGCATTACGGTAAAGGCGGGGGCGGAGCTCGATGCGGACATTATTTCCCTATCAGCGCGCGGGTCAGCGAGTTCCTCTATAACGCTTGAAGGCGGGTCCAAGCTTGTTGCAGCAACCGGAGACGGCGAGATCAATATCATTACGCCGGGTACTCTCGTTATCGGCGACAGCGGGTCCGCAGCAACCCTGCACGCCGCCCATGCGGTCAACATTACCGCGAACAATGTGACCGGGATGAACGGATCTTTCCAGTCAGAAGGAGGCGCTCTGACCTTAAACAGCAGCGCAATATTTTTCGATGACGGGACGCGCACCGACCCCGGCCTTCATTTGACACAGGCAATGTGGAACAATTTCACCGGATTTCAGGACTTCACATTGGTCAGCAACAGCGGCAGCAATGCAGGCATCCAGTTCCTGACAAGCGTCGATCTTACAGCAGTCAACAGCTTGACCCTAGACGCCAGCCGGATCGCCAATATGAGTCCGAATGCCATTACCGTTAACCTGTCGGCGCCAACGATCAATTTCAAGAATTCGGGCACTTCTTCAACGTCACTGCCTGACGCCTCAATGGGCGCCGCTACCTTCACGGCAACGGCCAAGCCTATAAACGCCGGAGGAGCCGGTACGATCAACTTCGGCGAAGGAGATATCCTGTTCGACAATTTCAAAATGATCGCTATCAACAGCCAGAACGATTTGACGCTCCTGGGGAAGGGAAGCCTGAGCACAGGAAATGGAGATCTCGCTATCAGCGCGGCCCGAATGATCACCGCCAGCACGAGCAGGACAGTGACTGATACCGTGGATAACATACAAACGACAGCCATTACTGCTCCTGATTTCGTGATCTATACAGGCAGCAATTACAATAACGACATGCAGAGTACGCTCGGTCTCATCCCCGGCGGAGCGATCTCGATAAACGGCAATGGAAACTATAAACAGTCCCCTGCTCAGGGGGGAGGCATGCTGGAGATCTGGGGAACTTCGATCAGGACTGACAATGGCGGCGTAATACAAGCCGACGGCGGAACGATCAAAATGGTTGCAACCGGGGGCGACATCGCCCTTAACAACACAAGCCAGATACTCGCAAAGGGAACAGTTGACGCGCCTGGTGGCCAGGTGTTCCTGCAGTCGACCAGCGGCGGCATCGTCATCGATAACACGTCCTCGATCGATGTCTCCGCAGGATCACAGGGTGACGCGGGGCTTATCAACATCAAGGCGCCGATAGGGGGCGTCACGATAAACGGCAATCTCGAAGGAAAGGCTCAGGGCGGAGCGGGAGGTTCCCTTGTTATCGATACTTATCAGTTTGATAATTCTGATACGACCAAGCCAAATACCGACATGGCGAATCTCCTGAACACTATTTCAGCTTCCAGCGGTGGTTTCACCGAAAGAATCGATCTGAGGGCGACCACAGGCGACATCGTTATCGGCTCCGACGTAAATGCGCACCACGTTAAACTGACCGCAGACGGAGCCACCAGCGGCGGCAATATCGATGTAAACGGGAATATCATTGCCGATGCCGAGGGGACGGCAGGCGGAGGCATCGAGCTCTACGCCAAGAACAATCTTTCGATCAACGGAGGTATTCGGGCTGTTTCCACGGTACCCGGCTCTCTCGATCCGAACGTGCTCCTGAGTTCAACTCAGGGGTCGGTCAGTATAAACGGGAAAATAGATGTTTCCGACAGCAATGGGAATATGAACGGTATCGTCTATCTGCGGGCACTGCGTAACGCCAATAATAACGACATAAGCGCCTCCCTGGGTCCCCAAGGCTCTATCGTCGGCCAATCAACGGTTTACGCAGAAGCAGTCGATAAACCGGTCGATATATCTTCTTTGTCACCGTTGCAGACCCTGTCCCAGGAGATCAGCGCCACAACAGTCTTTTACAACAACTATGTGAATAATACTAGCAGTTTCGGATCTGGGATCAAGAACTTCCATCTCCTTCCGGGAATCGAGCTCTATAGTGCCGGGGATATTAACTGGAACACGGCACTGGATCTCACCGATTACCGCTTCGGGGGCGAACCGGGCGTCCTGACCATCCGTTCTGCAGGGAACCTCAACATTAATGCCAGCCTTGCTGACGCTCCTGCGTATGCGGCATCAGGTAATAATTTCATTACAGCAGCTCCTGCTGGGCGCAATTCCTGGGGATTTAATCTCGTCGCTGGAGCCGACCCTTCGAGCGCAGATTATATGGCTATAAACACGCTGGGCACGGGGAACCTCACCATAGCTGATAACGTTATCGTCTACACCGAGAGCGCGCCCATCCGTTTCGCCTCTGGTGGAGATACGGTTATCGGAACGGGACAGGCGATTTCTCACGCTAATTTCCCCAGTTACATGATTACTGACGGTATGTACTACAATCTGGCGTCATTCACCGGATCGATCCGAGGAAACATCGGCCGTGACCTCAATGTTTACGGCGCCATCCAGACAGCCACGGGTGACATCGACATAAACGTTGGCCGCGATCTCAACCTCTTCGTCGGAAATGATTCGAGCTATGCCGGCGCCGGCGCTATCCGTACGACAGGGCAGCTTTCTGCTCAGGCGGCGAGCGATCCAATGGGGTCATATGCTCTGGACCCGAAACCTATAGATCCGGCAACTGGGCAGCCCTTTCAAACCATTATGCAACAAGATCCGGAAGGGACATACTGGTGGAGGTATACAGGGGGCGGAAGCATCACGCTCGAGGTGGGCAGGCAAGTGGGTAAGCCGGTCAACGGAACGTGGGTTACCGCGGACGGAGCGGGCCAGCAGACAAGTGTTAGCTGGGACTATTATTCACAAATATACGTCACCATTAATAATTCTAGTTCGTATGCTTATTACGGGCTTTTTTCAGCCGACTATATCTACGGCACAGCCGGCCTTGCCACGATGGGAGGAGGGAACCTGTCCGTCCGCACCGGCGGGGACTTCCTTGCGCAGGCTGGGACGTTCGGTTCGGGTAACCTTGCCATTTATTCCGGAGGGGATATCAGGGGCCGGTTTCTCAACGCGATGGGGCAGGGCGTTCAAGGACAAGAGAGCCAGGGGATAGGGGAGATCCATGCCATGGGCAATGTCGGGGCGTCCGCATCACCGGTGCAGATCGAGCTTATTAACAGCAAGACGAATGTGACCGCCCAGGGAGAGATCCAGGTCGGCGCTGTGGTGAACCCCTCTCTGGCAAGCGATCAAATCGAGCAGTACCGGGCACAGGACTTCGTATATGACTCCTACACACCGGAGACGAGCATCAGTCTGAAAGCAGGAACTGATGTGACGCTTGCCGGAAGATCCCCCTATTATGAGAACCCGACCGCGGCCCAGACTTACGAGAGGGTCCTTCCCGCGCACGTGAGCGTTGTCGCCGGTGGCAATTTGTATATGCTGAACGACTTTACGCTCGCGTCAGCTTCCGATGGGAACCTCAGCCTTGATGTCAGGGGCGACGTGATAGGACAGGTTGTCAATGTTAATGGAGGATATCGCTCTGCGCAGATACTCGTATCGGACCTTTCGCCCGATAACTGGTACGGACTCTTCTATGTTAGCGGCAATAATGACTCAGTCGCAGGAGATATCGGTTGGATTGCTAACCGTGACGAAAACAAACACGGCATTTACAATCCGATGGGCAAGGGTTCCGTGTCACTTCCCCCGGAGCCGCTGCATCTAGGTGACAGCCAACCTATAGTGATACAAGCGGGCGGAAACATCGAGAACCTGAATCTCCTGTTCCCCAAAAAGGCCGAGGTGATAGCTGGCCAGAACATCGAGAATATTACCTACGATGGGCAGAACATCGACCCCAAGGATGTGTCCATGATCCGGGCCGGAGGAGATATTTCAATGCAATACGTCAAGGCGTCCAGTACTTCGCTGCAAGGCGGTCTGATTGAAGGCGGCCCGGGGGTCTTCCTTGTCCAGGCTGGCGGCTCAATAAATCTGGGTTCACTATCAGGCGGGATTCAGGAGATCGGCAACGGCGATAATGCCGCTTTAGGGACAGGCAAGAGCAGCCTTGTTGTTATGGCTGGGTACTCGTTCGACATAGATTCATCCGATATCAGCTCTGTCTTCAACACAGCGGCCGATGTTAGCAATTTCTTTTCCACGATCCAGAAGGCCGGGGATGACTACGCAAAGCTCCTGTCTGGCGGCAAACTGACAGACGCCGCCACGCTTCTTCAGAACACGAGGAATGCGGACATCGCCCCCCTTGAGAAAACAGCGAGCGGCAGAGGGGACATCGACATGACCGCATCGCAAATCCTGACATCGAACGCCGCATCCGACATTTTCGTCATCGCTAACGGAAACCTGAACCTGGGAACGACCGCGCTGCCGAGCGTTACTTTAGTGAATACGACAACAGGAATAACAACGGCAAACGGCGGCACGATCAACATATTCGCGGTCAAGGACGTCGATGTTCAGGAATCGCGCGTAATGACCTTCTTTTCGCAGCAGGACGTGGTCGACCCATCGATCTCTTACGGCGACATTACGGTGTGGAGCGATGATGGAAACATCAATGCGGGCCGGGGGTCGAGAACCGCGGTGAACGCTTCTGCGCCAAAAACAGTGTTTGATACCAGCACGCATGAGTACAAGACGGTGTTTACTCCACCTGCGGTCGGAAGCGGCATACGGGCCCTGACCTACGGAGAAAACCCGCCCATGCCCGGTAATGTTCATCTCTTCGCTCCAACCGGCGTTATTGACGCGGGCGAAGCGGGGATCGCGGGAAGTACGGTCACCCTGGCCGCCCTCAAGGTCACGAACGTCACGAACATCACTTTCTCAGTGGGTTCCGTCGGCGTGCCGCAGCAATCGGTAGGAACGGCCAATATCGGGTCGTTGTCAGGCACCGGGAACATGACGCAAAACACTCAATTGGCAAACGATGTCTCCGGCCTCGCCATGGCACAGTCTCAGGCATCGCAGATGATCGAGGATATTGTCACGAAGTGGCTGGATGTAAAGGTCATTGACTTCGTTGAAGACGCGCACAATGACCAGAACGATGACGAAAGCAAGAAGAAATAGAGGAAACCCGGGCATATGGACAGGAGATATTTTCTTACATCGATACATCTATTGACAAAAATATTCGTACTGGCCGGAGGCTTGGCGTTTTTCATTGGCGTTCTTGCTGTTCCGGACGCGCATGCCTGGTGGGATGGCAAGTGGCAGCAGCGCAAGAAAATACAGTTCGATACCTCGGAGAAGGCCGCCGACATCAAGGAGAACCTGGTCGATGTTACCCTGCTTGTACGTCTTCATACGGGAAACTTCACTTTCTCCGGTGCAAAGGCAGATGGGTCTGACCTGCGGTTCGTGAGCAGCGACGACAAGACTCCTCTGAAGTTTCACATCGAAAAGTTCGATCCCTCGGAAGAGATGGCATTGATCTGGGTCAAGGTTCCCAGTGTATCCGCGAGCTCAGCCCAGAATTCGATCTGGATGTATTATGGCAATTCTTCCGCCCCGGACGGACAGGATAAGGGCGGCACCTTCGATATGAACTATGTGGCCGTCTATCACCTGGCGGAGAAGGACGGCAATCCGCGGGATGCGACCGCTTACGCCAACAATGTAGCAGGCTTTACCGGCAAGCTGGGGATCCCCTCAGTTCTAGGAAACGGCGCGCAGTTCGACGGAACCACTGGCGGTCAGATGACAATTGCCAGATCACCATCGCTCACCTTCACCAAGGGCTTTACCTTTTCATCCTGGGTCCGTATGAACCAGCCCTCGGGCAGCTCACAGCTGTTTTCCTGGGATGACGGAATCCAGTCGATCGTGATCGGCATCGACAACGGGAATGCATACTGCAGTCTGGGGTACGGTAAAGGACCGGTGACCGAGACGCCGAAAACGGTTGCCTTGATTCCGAATCACTGGCAGCACCTCGCCGTCGTTGTGGACTCTGAAAAGCGGATCACAGTGTATCTGGATGGCAAGGAAGCTTCGGCAAGCGTTCTGAACAGGGCCATTCCAGCGCCATCTTCGGACATCATCCTCGGTGGAGCTGCAAAAGGGGGGAATGCGTTCATCGGTGACCTCGATGAAGTGCAGTTGTCGAATAGCGTCAGGACTGCCGGCTGGATCAAGGCCGAGTTCCAGAGCCAGGGACCGGACGGAGTGCTGACGTCCTATCTAGAAGAAGAAACCGGAGGTGGCGGCGGCGAATCATTTACCATCCACATGATGAAAGTGATCATGAGAACCATCACCCTTGATGGATGGCTGATCATCGGGGTGCTGGTGATCATGGGTTTTGGCTCCCTATATATATTTCGGCAGAAGGTCGCGATGCTAAACCGCGCCAAAAAGGTCAATCAGACCTTTTCCCAGTCCTTCAGAGATCTGGATCATCCATTTTCCCTAATTGATAAAGAACAACACTTCCATGGATCGCCTATCTACCGAGTCTACCGGGCCGGGTGCGAGGAATTGAAGAGTTCTTCTGCCGGCAACAAGGCAAAACCCTTCGAATTAGGAAAGGGGCTGCCCGAGAAGGTCATGAACGGTTTCAAGGCTGCCGTCGAAATAGAGGCCATGTATGAAAGTAGAAAACTGTCCGCGGGCATGGTCATTATGAACATGAGTGTCGCCGGCGGTCCCTTCTTGGGGCTGCTTGGCACGGTCTGGGGCGTCATGAATACCTTTGCGGGACTTGCAGAGAGCGGTGAAGCTAACCTGGCCGCCATCGCGCCGGGCGTCGCCTCGGCCCTCTCCTGCACGCTGGCAGGGCTACTGGTCGCTATTCCTTCATTGTTCGCCAGTAGCTACGTCACGAGCCGCATCAAAGACATGAATGCCGATGTGAACGTCTTCATCGAAAGGTTCATTCTCATGCTGGAAGGGGAAAAATGAGATGCGCCGCGGGATAAACCCTTATGATGATCATGAAATTTACGACGAGATCAATGTGGTCCCCATGCTGGACCTGGCCTGGAACCTCCTTCTGGTGTTCATGATCGTCGTGACGGCGTCCGTACAGGGTATCAGCGTCGATCTTCCCAAAGCGAGTGCGGCTGCGGGAAAGGTCAAATCCACGACGAGGGCGATCACCATCACCGCGGATGGGACCATCTATCTTGACAGTTTTCCCATGACTTTGGAAGAACTGGAGATCAGGCTCCGTCAGTATAAAGGCATGGACCCCAATTTCCCGGTGGTCATCCGGGGCGATAAGAAGATCTCCTATGAGAAAGTCATTGATGTGCTGGACCTTCTGCAGCGCTTGGAGATTACACAGCTTGGCCTGGTGACTCAGAAGCTCGTGAAGTGAGATCTGATACAGGATGCAAATTACAAATAAGTCACTGATTTCAACAGTAATTAAACACCATGACTTTTGGGGTCATTCTTTTGAAATTTATCTAGGATTTGAGATTTACAGATTGTGTTTTCTGTTGCCGATCTTATTTTATCGGGAATATATAGTTTGTGATTTGAGCAAGACAGATGCAGGAAAATCAAGAAAAACAGCCGATTTCCTGGCTCCTTATCGCTGTGTTCATCATTCTGGCGGGAGTGGGCGCCTATATCGTTAAAACGGTTCTCTCAGGGACGGAGCTGAAAAAGAAGGACACAACCACCACTGTCACCTTGCTAAAGCCGCCACCGCCGATGATCAAGGAAAAGCCTCCTGAACCTGAGCCGATCAAGGAGATCCCGAAGAGGGAAGAGATCATCAATCAGGAAGTGAACAAGGAGCAGGGCCCCGAGAACGACATCAAGGACAGCACGCCTGCGGGGGACAACCTAGGCGTTGATGCCGAGGGTACAGCAGGCAGCGATAGCTTCGGCTTGGTCGGGAAAAAAGGGGGCAGAAGCCTCATTGCCGGAGGCGGACCGGGCATTGGAACGGGCTCTCTTCTGACAAAGTTCGCCGGCTATACCCAGATCGTGACGGTGGAACTCAGAAAAAAGGTCATGAAGCTCCTTGATGAAGAAGGCGGAATCCCCAAGGGCAAGTTTCAAGCCGTCGTCAGGGTGAGCATTGACACGAACGGCAAGGTTACTGACTACCGGATCATCGGTTCATCGGGAAACAACAAAATGGATGATGCGGTAAATCGGTCACTGCGCACATTCCGAATCAGTGAGCCACCACCGGATGGCATGCCGCGGACGATGGATATCAAGATCATCTCTCAGGGCTGATGCAGCGGACAGGGAATCACAAAAACTTTCTTGGACGTGGATAAATCGGCTCAATGCGGATGATGAAAAAAGAAAACTAGCGACTGCTGCTTTTGTGATGAAGGCCTGAATACTATCACATGAAAGGAATCAGGAATATATATGAGAGAGATCAACCGGCTTCTGGCGTCTGCATCTCAGGAGTTGATGGGGAAAAGTTTCACCGTCCGCATTGCGGTACTCCTGGTGCTTGTCACTATCGGCTGTGCGCATCCCAAGCCGACGACAATCACGCATGAGAGCACTCCGTCCCAGAGCGAGGCCGCCATGGCACCTCTGAAGTCACGCAAGGGGTCTGTCGATCAGACGAAGGGAACGGCCCCAGCTCAGGAGTCACATGCTGCTACGGAGGCACATCAGCCCGAGGCAGCTGCCCCCGCGCTTGTTCAGTCCGTAACACCGAGCACGGAAGGGACAGGGACTGCATCCATTGAGAAATCACGGGCTGACCAGGAGGCGCATGAGAAGGAGTTGATCGAGCAGATCACCGCTCAAGTGACTGCGGATGTCAGCAAGAAGGTTGAGGAGCAAGTAAGAAGCGAGGTCATGAATGAAATGTACCGGGAGATCTGGAAAGTCAACCAGGCAATGAAGGAGAAGGACGAGCGGCTCCGCTTCGGCGGCGACATCAGGCTGCGGTATGAGGCAGATTATTTTAATTCGAGCAACGCCATCCTGTTTCAGCCTTCCAATCCGTCTCAGCAAATGAATACGCAGAACAACACATCCCGCTTCAAGTACAGGGTCCGTTTTGGGGCAGAGGCAAAGGTGAATGATCAGGTGGAAGCGGTCGTTAGATTGTCCACAGGGACCACGACAAATCCCGTGACGGAAAACAACACCATGGGCACTTATATGAATAAGGGCAGTGTCGTGTTCGATCTTGCCTATATCAAGTGGCAGCCATGGAAGGCCCTTACCCTCTACGGCGGCCGCATGCCAAATCCGTTTCTGCATTCCGACCTGGTATGGGCCCCGGATCTGAACTTCGATGGGTTTGTCGCGAAAATGAAGAGCCCGGCTACGGAATCCTGGGCCCCCTTTTTGACAGTCGGGGCATTTCCCCTGCAGCAATATGACTTTAGCGCGCACAACAAGTGGCTCCTGGGAGGGCAAACCGGCCTCGAACGCACGAATACGAAGGGCATTTCCTCGAAGATCGGTGCAGCCTACTACGATTACAAAAACATAACAGGTGTGCCTAATAGTCCTGACTCCAACGCCAACAACTGGACGGCTCCCTTATTTCAACAAAAAGGCAACACTTTGTTCGATCTCGGTGGGTTAAACGCACCCATTTATGCCCTCGCTTCGGAGTTCGAGGAAGTGAACGTTACCGGTATCCTTGATATCGGCTTCTGGGATCCCGTCCATATCGTTTTCCTCGGCGATTATGTGTACAATGTCGGGTTTATCAGAAACGACGTCATAGAGCTGACGGGAAACCCGAACACGGTGAAGGACATACAAGGCGAGCAGTTTGGGATCACTGTGGGCTATCCGACCATCCGGGATAAAAAGCAGTGGAGCGTGTATTTCTCGTTTAAGCGCATCGGTGCCGACGCTATTGTCGATGCATTTACGGACCCTGATTTTCATCTTGGCGGGACGAATGCGAGGGGATGGATCGTGGGTGCCGACTTTGGTCTGGCCAAGAATTTCTGGCTCAGGACCCGGTGGCTGACAGCGGACCAGATCAGCGGCCCGCCACTGGCAATTGATGTTTTGCAAGTGGACTTCAATGCACGATTCTAATGTTTACAGGGGTGCACTTATGCTCCGGGGGTCTGGATTCCCATTGGCGCTGGAGAAAAAATGAAAATGCCGTTGATACAAAAGCTGATTCTTACCACGATCGCCTTGGCGGTCGGACTGCTCATTGGGCTGGGCTTCGGACAGATGCAGATAGGCAAGGAACAGAAGATCTGCCAGGAAAAGATGAGGGAGAAGGACAAAAAGATCGCATTTATGATGACTAAACTGAACGAAGAAAAAGCCCAGGCAGCGAGTACAACCAGTACGATCGAACAGAGATGCCGGGACGATGTGAACAAGCTGCAGGATGAACTGGTGACGGAGAAAAAGAAAACCGAAACTTACAGCGGCAGAGCAAGAACACTCAAAGAGCAAGTTCAAAAGTTGGACGATAGGATAACTGCGGCCGATGAAGCGGCGGCCAAGACAAAACAGGAGCTCCAGGAAACGCTTCGGAGCAACAAGGAGCTGGGCGGTGAACTCAGAAAGGCAGCAGGAGAGGAGCAGGCCCTTCAATCTGAGATCAAAAAGATCGCCAGGGAGCTGGGCACCTGCTCCTCGGACAATGCCGAGCTTGTCCTAATCGCCAAAGAGCTCGTAAAGAAATACAAGGACAAGGGTTTTGGCTCGGTGCTCCTCGAAAAGGAACCACTGACACAGATACGTAAGGTGGAACTAGACAAGCTTACAAGCCAGTATCAGGAAGAGATCGATCAGAAGAAATTTACTGCGAAATAAGGGGGTGTTTGAACATGACCAGGGTTTTCAGTCTTCAGGTAGCAGTGCTGTTTGCCGCATGCATCGCCATGACCTCGACCGCTTGGGGCGATATGAAGAAGGCAGAGCCGGCCGCTGATAGCGTTGCCCTCGTGAACGGCGTACCCATCGAACGGGGTGATTTCGATAAGGAAGTCTTCCTGGTCCAGAAGACCGTTCTAGGCGTTGGAAAACCGCTCTCCTGTAGCCAGGTAACCCAGATTCGGTCGGAAGTGCTGGAAAGCATGATACGGCGGGAGCTCCTTTATCAGGACAGCCGTAAAGCGGGGATCAAGCCTGATGAGACCGCTATCACCAAGGATATTTTTGCTATGAGGCAGCAGTTCCCGAGCGATGCTGAATATAAGAATGAGCTGGGTCGAAGAAACTTGACCGAGGAATCACTGCGCACGCAGCTGGAAAGGAACAGCGCCCTTCAGCAGTATGTTGACCGTAAATTCAGCGCGAAGGTCGTCGTGACCGATGATGAAACGGTCAACTATTACCAGAGCCACCTGGACCTCTTCAAACAGCCGCTGCAGGCGAGGGTCAGCCATATCCTGATTCAGGTCGATCCCAAATGGGATGATTCGCGAAAGCAGGAAGCGCGAAAAAAGGCCGATCAGATCGTGAGGAACTTGAAGAAGGGCCAGGATTTCGCGGCCCTCGCGCGGGAACAATCCGACGGGCCGACCAGAACGAACGGCGGCGACCTTGGATATATCAGGAAGGGACAGCTCGATGCACAGCTCGAGAATGCCGTCTTTAAACTAAAAGCGGGGGAAACGAGCGATATCATAGAGACGAGCTACGGGTTTCACATTTTCAAGATTATCGACCGGAAACCGGAAACTGTTCTGGCCTATGATACCGTCAAAGAACAGATCCGTCAGCGTTTGGCCCAAGAAAAAGCGAGGCAGGATGCGGATGCGTACGCAAAGAGCCTGCGTGAGAAGGCATCGGTGGAGATATTTCCCAGTGAAGAGCTAAGTGCCGCCAGGAAACCCTGACGTGACCGGAAGTGCGACGAAAGGCGAAGGGCACGGGGCTGATGCCGGGGGGTCTCTCATATGACACAGACCAATTGGTATGCATTATACGTGAAGTCTAGGCACGAATTCGTCGTTTCCGGCGAACTCCAGCGGAAAGGGATAGAGACGTTTCTCCCTTCCGTGACGAGGCTGAAGCAATGGAACGACCGGAAAAAGCAGGTGGAGATGCCGCTCTTCCCCGGGTATCTTTTTGTCTCCATTACGCCGGAACCCGGGGAATTCCAGAACGTGATAAAGACGCGTGGTGCTGTTATGCTCATTTCGCTTGCTCCTGGAAATCCTACACCAGTGGCGCATGAAGAAATAGACTCCATGAAGATACTTCTCGGAAGCGGGGAAAACATAGACATCTATCCCAACTTGCAGGAAGGGGCGCCGGTGCGGGTTACGAGAGGAGTCTTCCGGGGTGCACGGGGAATATTGAAGCAGAAGCACGGTCAGAATATATTCCTCGTGAGCATAGATTTGCTCGGAAGAAGCGTGGCTGTCAAGATTTATGCAGATGATGTAGAAGCTGCTTGAATTTGTCTTCAATAAGTCATCAAATTGTAACATAAAAGACGTATTTGTATCAGGCACGCCCTATCGCCTTCGCAGTCCGTTTTGAATCCATGTGACTGAGAAGGCGGAGCATTGCCAGAAGCTTCCCGGTTATCAGCCCCCTCGACGAAATATCGTTGGTCTCAACTACTTTAAATCGCACACTGCGGGAGAATTCAAATATGGATAAGATCTCAGGGAGAGCCAGATGAAGATATTCATAACAGGAGGCGCGGGCTATATCGGCAGCCACGTGGTGAAGATTTTGGGAGCGCAAGGTCATGAACTGATTATTTTCGATAATCTGTCCACCGGTCATGACTGGGCCGTCCTACACGGTACGCTGATCAAAGGCGATCTTGGGGATACGTTGTCTCTTCAGAAGACCATGGAAGCAGCGAGGCCTGATGCCGTCATCCATTTTGCCGCATCCATTGAAGTCGAGGAGTCCGTCCGGAGGCCGCTGAAATACTATAGAAATAATGTCATTAATACTCAGAACCTGGTGGAGGCCATGCAGATTGCAGCCGTGGACAATCTGCTCTATTCCTCGAGTGCCGCTGTGTATGGGATCCCGGCCGATGTTCCTGTGGACGAGACCGCAGAACTTAAACCAATCAACCCGTACGGCTCGACCAAAGAGATGTCGGAGCGGATCCTGCGGGACCTCGCCGCCTCCAGTGATTTTCGTTACATCGCTCTGCGCTATTTTAACGTCGCAGGAGCCGATACAGGAGGCCGCCTCGGACAGGCCTACGCGAAACCGACCCATCTGATCACCCGGGCCCTCAAATGCGCGAAGGGAGAAGCGGCCGGGCTTTCCATCTACGGCACCGATTATCCAACACATGACGGGACCTGTATACGGGATTTCATTCATGTAGACGATATAGCCAGTGCCCATGTGCGGGCCCTCGAACATCTGTTGGAGATCCGGAGGTCCGATGTCATGAACTGCGGGTATGGGAGAGGATTTTCAGTCAAGGAGGTCGTGTCGATGGTAAAAAAGGTCACCGGGGCCGATTTCCCGGTTGAGGAAGCTGGCCGGAGACCAGGCGACGCACCTGTACTTATAGCGGACAGCACGCGATTGAAAGAGCGAACCGGCTGGAAGCCACAGCATGATGATCTGGCATTTATCATACGATCTGCATGGGAATGGGAACGTAACTTGCCCGTAACTAACGACGAGACCAAGGTAGAGGAAATTCCGCTTGCCTTGTTACCGGCGCGTAATCTGCTCAAATCGAGAATCAAAGCGACTCATCAATCAGGACCAGCAGATGCGCATGAATATTGATAATCTCATTCCCCGCGCGTAATGCAACCAATCTCATTAAAGATTATAAAATTCTCTGTTACGGTGAATGGCACATCTTGAAGAATCGAATTCTGACATTGATTCTATCCAGCGCTCTGCTCCTTCTTTTGTTTGCGGGGATTGCGCCCAGTTATCTTGCTTACGGTGATATGCCGCGCAAATCGGATGCAGTGGTGCTCTTCGTCGGCCCCGGCTTTGAGGCTCGCCAGGAGGAGGCGTGCAACCTGATAAATGAATTGCGGCCGAAACTTCTCATTATTCCAGCATATAATGTGGCCATGCCCGTTGATGGCAAGAGGATTTCCAGGATCCGTCCTATAACTGACGCTGAATACAGAGCATTCAAGGCCAAGACAAAGAAAGATTTCAAACTGTGGTACGAAAATACCCATGTCGAGGTCATGGAAACAAAACGGCTGATGGACGCTAACAACGTCCGATCGGCGATATTTGTAAGCTCGCCCTATCATATGAGAAGGATCAAGCTCATATCCGACAGTGTTTTTGAGCCAAAGCGCTATACCGTTTTGTTTGTACCGTCGCGTAACGAGAAGGCCGCGCTGAGGCAATGGCCGACAAGCGTTAAGGAAGTATCCATGCAGTTGAGTGAATACGTAAAGATCGTCTGGTACGTCCTGTATCGGCCGTTCGCGGGAGTTACATGAAAGCCGTGGCGCGAAGGCTGCTCCCGGGCGCTGTTCTGCCGCTTGTGGATCGTATCGAGTCCTCCCCCATAGCTTCCCGACTGGTGCGCGGTACGTTCTGGAGCCTTGTCGGGACGGTGTTTGCTCGCGGTCTTTCTGTGCTGTCTTCCATTGTTGCAGCCCGACAGTTGGGAAAAGTGGGCTTTGGTGAATTTGGAATCATCCAGAGCACCATGCTGAGTCTGAGCGTGGTCATCTCGTACGGCCTGGGTACGACAGCCACCAAGTATATCGCCGAATTCCGTTTCAGCAACCCAGCACGGGCCGGCAGGATCATGGCCTTGTCAGGTATCGTCGCATGCGCAGCCGGGGCATCTCTGTCGGCGGGGCTGGCAATCATAGCTCCCTGGCTGGCTACACGGATTTTGGCAGCTCCCCAACTTGTGAAGTTGCTTCGGGTCGGCGCTTTGTTTCTCTTTTTGAGCACGCTGAACGGCGCCCAGATCGGCGCTCTGTCTGGTTTTGAGGCATTTCGGACCGTAGCCCGGGTCAACCTTATAACCGGCATCGCCACATTCGCCAGCATGGTAGGCGGAGTTTTTCTTGCTGGTTTGACCGGCATGGTCTGGGGGCTGGTGATAAGTGCCGGCTTCGGATGGTTGATGGGGCACTTAGCGGTGCGCGAGGAAGCATCGAAATGCGGTGTTACGCTCACTTTTCGCGGCATATTCGGTGAAATAGCGATATTACGGAACTTCAGTCTTCCCGCGATTCTGGCTAGCGCGCTCTACGGTCCGGTCGGCTGGGTCTGCAGTGCCATGCTGGTCAACGAACCGGATGGTTACGCCCAGATGGGAATCTTCAATGCTACCATCCAGTGGTTCGCTCTGGTCATGTTCATACCTGGTCTTTTGGGGCAGGTCGTTTTGCCGATGCTGTCGGAGTCTGTGGGGGCCGGCGACAATGCACGTTCACGCCGCATACTGCATTTGACAATGATGGTCAATGCCCTCGTCGTAGCACCCCTGGTGCTGCTTTTATCAGTGGCTAGTCCCTGGCTGATGTCACTTTACGGCGACGGCTATGCCCATGCCTGGCCTGTTCTTGTTATATCCCTGGTAACCGCCGGACTATTGGCTGTCCAGAGTCCTGTCGGCCAGTCGCTCAATGCGGAGGGGAGGCTGTGGACGGCATATTTTATGAATCTTGGCTGGGCAGTTCTTTTTATTGGCACAAATATACTGCTGGTAAAACAGGGTGCTGGTGGTCTCGCCTCAGCCCGGATGGCCGCTTACCTGTTTCAGACCGTTGTCACGGCACTGCTGGTATTCAGGCCATACAAAAGAAAGCTCAATGCTGCCGGAATATGAATTTCGGAAGTGAGTTCGAATTTTGAGCGTTCAACCACGCAGCATGGCTTTAACGTCAAAGTAAAGTATGCGTGATGAATAAAGTGATAAAAAGACTGGATGATATTGATAGAGGGAAAGGGCTTGCCATCTTTCTCGTTGTTACTGGACACATTGCAGCCGAAGGGATACCAGCCGGGGTAGTATGGTATCCCGCGCTGAGAAATCATATCTATAGCTTCCATATGTCATTTTTTATGTTTCTGAGCGGAGTCGTTTTCTTCCTGACCTGCCCGGATATATCTTCTGTGAGAGATTATATACGCTTCATCAAAAAAAAATTCATCCGTCTAATGCCTCCGTTTTTCTTGTTCTCTCTGATCGTCGCATTAGGAAAGCTCCTTACTATGAATTTTGCCTATGTTGATAATCCGCCGAAATCATATTATGAGATACTCAAAGTCTTTTACATTCCGACCGACAGCAGCGCTGCCTCATTCCTTTGGTATATTTACGCTCTTTTTCTGATAAATGCTTTAGTTCCACTCCTCATGGTCGCGACGGGTCGAAGACTTTGGATCATCTTCGTTGCGGCGTGCATCATGCATTTTGTGAGGGTACCCCATATTTTTGCGTTGCACGAAGTGTTTTATCATCTGATGTATTTTGTTCTGGGTGGACTAATAGTATCCTCGTGGACGCGATATACGGCTGCCATCGATAAGTATTGTTGGCTCTTGTTGAGTGTCTTTGCGCTCAGTCTTGCCGTGCTGCAACCTGTGAGAGATGCGACATGGCTGGGCTTACTCGCAATTCCCGCCCTTCATGCACTGGTTAGGCTCCCGGTTTCGGCCTCATTCGGCATTCTGCAGACCTTGGGATTATATTCTTTCCCAATATACTTGATGAACACTATCAGTATGGGCGTAGTGAAGGCGTTTGTACTCAAATTGGCTCCATTGGAAAGTGACAACTTCACCTGGATTGCTGTCTTACTGTTGTTGGCGGGACTGATAATCCCGATATTCATGAAAAGAGTGGTTTTTGCCCGCATGCCTGTAATGGATAAGATCACAACATGAAAGGATATTCTATAGATGAATGATAACAGCTTCAGACGCGGCTCAAGATTTATTCGTCATTGCATCCGCCGATGCTCCCAGGCACATCGGCGAATCTCTGACCTAACTCACCGAAATCTGCAAAATCTTTGAAAATCGTGTTTCTTATTGATGCATGAACTGCTACGGTCCTATCGGGAACATGAGCAACATCGGTTCGCATGTGAACATAAAAACGGCCACCACCGGGCAATTATCTAATTTGAAAAGATATCCTGATCTCTTGTCGACCGGATCGCAGGCCGCTTCCCAAATTTAAATGGCTAAGAGCAACGCAGTCCGAAATTTATACGCAGCAGAGCGACGGAATTCCAAACATTCTCCAAAAGAAGTTAGGAGACTGAGAAAATGACTAAGACAGCCGACGAATGTCTGACCGGCAACTACCTATATGGCGACGATTTTGGCGAACAAGACATCCTTAAATGGTTCAGGGACGAGGAAAATGCTTATTATCAGTTGACCGTAGATAGTCAGTCGAAGCATAGGTGCGAGTTTCATGCCCTTAATTATCATTACGGGTATCGTTATTTGAAAAATATGCGATTCACGCATGTTTTGGGAGTTGGCTCTTCATTCGGTGACGAATTGATTCCAGTGTGCGGTCAGAGCGAGCACATAACCATTCTCGAGCCGGCCAATGGATTTTCCACGGGAGAAGTGAGCCATGTACCTGTGAAATATGTTAAGCCATTACCGTCTGGAGATCTTCCCTTCGAAGATTCGAAATTTGATTTGATAACCTGCTTCAGCGTTTTGCATCATATTTCGAACGTCAGCAAAGTTAGCGGCGAGTTCTTCCGCTGTTTAAAGCCCGGCGGCTACGCGTTGGTTCGCGAACCTGTCGTCTCAATGGGAGACTGGAGAGTGCCGAGGCATGGCTTAACAAGAAGGGAACGCGGAATTCCGCAAAGGATTTTGAGAGATATTTTCGTGGCCTCCGGTTTTCGCGTACTTAAAGAACGCAAGTGCTGCTTTTCGATCACTTCCCGTTTGCATCATTTCACTCGTGGCCCTGTTTACAACAACTCCGTTATAGTACGCCTTGATGAGTTGATGTGTGCCTTGCCGGTATGGAGAACCACTTATCACGCTCAACACTGGTATAAGAAATTGCAACCGACCGCGGCTTTTTTTGTATTACAAAAGGCATGATAATCCACTTTGAGGAATTAATATGAATATTCATGTAGTTCACGAAATATTGTTCAGCGGGCGGGAAAATGAGGTTTTTCAAAAAAATGAATTCAAGAATCACCAGGCAGATTATGAAGGGTTGGCAATTGATTGAAGCAACAAACTATATCTCCGCTGTTCATTATTCGATGGAGTCGTCGTATTGCTTCCAGTAGAGCTGTACGGTGTCCGGCTCATATCTTCATTACGAATAGGATGGATGATAACTAATTGGCCGCAGAATTGAAACAAAGTTAACATGACCAAACAAAGAATAGTATTCGTTACAAGTTCCCTGGGAAAAGAAGGAATAAATTTCGAACACATTATGCGGGTTCGATTTCTCAGCAGGAATGCCGAGCTCACCATAATTTGTCCAAAAGGGGCAGATTTTTCCCATCATGTCGGTTCTGAAACTGCTGTGATCCGTGGTCGTTTTCCAAACAAGCTGGGGGTGATTGTTGAAAGTATCCGCTGGTTGAGCATGAAGAGAAATAGGCGTCACGGCATGGTCGTGATTACGGAACCATCCTCAATTGGCATAGTTGGTTTTATAGCTAAGATGGCATTCGCTCTGCCTTGGGCGGTTGACGTCTGGGATATCCCTTTACGCTATCTAGGCACTAATTTACTGATGACAATCAAAAATCACCTGCTGAAACTGGTTTTCCGCTATCTTTATCGATGGGCTGATCTCTTTATCGTTGGCATCTTACCAGATATGGGGTTCAGGTATTTTCGTGTTCCGAGAGAAAAAATATTGCAATGGCAAACGACGATAAATATAAACAAGAACCTTCATAATCATATTCACAAAGATGAAAAATCGCCATTTCAGTTATTATGCATGCGGAGCAATCATAACAGATATATGGGGCTTGATATATTAGGCAATGCCTTCCACCTTCTGGAAAAGAAAATTCCCAATATAAGGTTGTGGATAATAGGGGATATAGACAGGGACGTTGAAAAATCGATCACTGAATTAAGGGCTTCGCCCCGTGTAACGTTTACGGGATTTATGGAACATTCCAATCTACTTAAGTTGATTGCAGCAGTAGACTGTTGCGTTATACCTTGGAAAGATGTCGAGGATTTGGCTCAAACCTATCCAGCGAAGGTCATGGAATACATGACACAGGGAAAAGTCCTGGTGGCTCCTCGAATCAGGGGAATATCGGAAATGATTGACGATGGATACAATGGATTATTATTCACACCCGGAAACTATGTCGAACTTGCGGAAAAAATAGAAACATTGGCAAGTGATGCGAAGTTAAGGGAGTATATATCGACAAACGCCAAAAGATATGTCGCAAAATTCGACGGCGCGTTAAAAAACCAATGCATTTTGGATAGTTTGACTGAATTATCGGATGATCATAATGCTCAAAGCGGGATCCTTCCGGAAGGCGCTTCACAGGCCAAGCTGCGAGTGGTATTCGTATGTTCTGCGAGACCAGTATCTGACGACAGAAATATGAACTATTATCAACGTGCCCATTTTCTGAGTCATCAGTCTTGCTTGACAATAATCGCTCCGCAAGGTGCCGATTATTCTGGTGTCATAGCAGCTGGAACGCATGTATTGAACTCTCCTTGGAAAGGCAGTTTTGGGCATCTTGCTTATGCCATGTTGTACTTCCTGAAGGCAGGAAAAAAGGGTAGAAATAATATCGTCATTACCGGGCCATCTATTCTGGGAGCGAGCGGATTTATCGCCAAGATAGCCACGGGTTGTCGTTGGGTTGTGGACGTGTGGGATATTCCGATACGCGTTGATGAAAGTCTTGGGCTGGGTCACTATCTTCACCTAAAATTGGTTCGGCGCATCATGAAGTACCTATACCGCTCAGCAGACCATTCTATTGTATCGATTATTCCTGATATGGAATTTAGATATTTTGGTATCCCTGAAGAAAAAATGCTGATACTTCCCAACGCTATATGGCAGGATAGCTATTCTAGACAGTCGACTGTCCGCAGGGATGCTCATGCTTCCGATTTTACGATACTTTGCATGAGGAGCACCTATTCCCAGCATATGGGACTGGATACACTAGCAGATGCCTTCATCAGTCTGAAAGAACGGATCCCCGGCATATCGATGGTGATCGTAGGCCACATCCCTCCCCATGTCAAAAAACAGGTCATGAAATTAGAAGGCTCTGCTCAGGTCAGATTCATCGATCACATGAAACATGAGAAACTCGTTGAGGCCATACGGGATTCCTCGGTCTGCGTAATACCATTCAAGAACATACCTGACTTGGCCCAGACCTATCCAATCAAGATTTTGGAGTACTTTTCACAGGGACGTCCGGTCGTTGCCTCCAATATCGCCGGTATCAGCAACATGATGAAACATGGCGTTAACGGCCTTCTGTTTCGCGCTGGTGATGCCAGCGACTTGGCGGAGAAAATTCTCACTATCTATAGAGATAAAGAACTGGTTTCAAAAATTACCTCTGGTGCAGCACATCTCGATGAACGTTATGATTGCCGTGCGAAAAGCAGTGAAATCCTGAGCACGTTGAATCAGTTGAGACATACTGAGGTGAATGGCCATCCTTGTAAGTGCAATCTGGAGTATTAATGTTTTTTTTGAAATACGTAGTCCGAGCATTCACTTCAGCAATTGCTCTCATGATCACGTTGGCCTGTCAAACATGGGCCGGTGCTTGCGATCTGCCAGCTTGTAACGGAGCCATTGATGTCATGCTGAAAGGAAATCTACGGGATGAAAATAGCGGATTCATCCTGAAGCGGATCGGTGGAAAAATGTCAGACGACCGCATTTTTGGCACAGCCCTCCGTTTAAACAAAGGTGAATTTCTTGAAATGGATGCCGCCAAACTCATTAACCCATCCGCCGGGTCGGTCATATTCTGGGTACGTCCCCACTGGGACGGTGGTATGGAATCGCACACCTTTCTCTCGTTGCCCTGGAAGGACGGTAAAAAGGGCTATTTTGTTGTGAGTCATGGATGGTGGGAGCCGGCAGGTGCTGGGCTATTGTATTTTATTGGCAATAACAATGACTACGCCAACATGGCACGCCGAATCCGCTTGACAAAAGATGAATGGACGCAGATTGGCTGTATTTGGAATGGTGGTGATCCCGGGAGCAATCGCCTTTATGTGAACGGTGTCCTGGCTGAAGTTAATAAATTATATACTGGCTCCTCTCAGCCCGAAGGAAAGCTGCTCATAGGCTCTGATGCCGGGACACCACTGGCAAACGAACGCTGGGCAGACTCCGATTTTGCCAATATCACGTTTTTTCGGCGTGCGCTGTCTGATAATGAAATCCGTGATATCTACGAACATCAAACCCCTCTTAGGAAGTGGCCTCAGGTTGCGGCGGACGGCGCAGTGCTGGAAACGAGGACTATTTTTGATGAGGGTTTTGGATGGCAAACTGAATACGGTTCCCACGAGACGATCCGCAGAATCAGAAAGGCGGGTTTCAACGTGTATATTCCCTGTGTCTGGCACGGCAATGGCGCCCGTTACCCGACTGCCTTTGTAGCAAAGGATCCGAACAACAGATTTGCAGGCCGAGATCCTCTGGAAAGGATTATAACTACCGCCCACGACAACGGGATACAGGTTCATGCCATGTTTACAGTGGCGCTCAGGGAGGATGGTTTTGCGCGCAGACACAGTGACTTTTATTCAGCCGCTACTCCGGAACACGCCTATGACCTTCACCGATACGCATTTCGAAGTTTCATCACCGGGCTCATAGCAGATGTGGTGAGGCGCTATCCCATTGACGGCATCAATCTGGACTATATTAGAACAATGGGGACCTGTCGTTGCGAGCTCTGTAAAGCCGAGTACAAAAAACGTTTTGGCCGAGACCTGCTGTATGATGCCGATCACCCCAAAGCTGACGGGAGTTTGGAGCCTCATCTCCAAGAATGGCAGGACTCTGTAGTAGAGACGATCATTCGTGACATTTCACGCATTATAAAGGCCCTTCGCCCGGATTGCGTTCTCAGCGTGGATGGAAACCCACAATACTATATGAATAGCGAAGGACGACAGGAGGCCCGATGGGCCAATTCAGGTTTGGTGGACTTGGTTTATGATATGGAATATAACGAACCGCCTGACGTTGAGCGGCACCATCTTGCAACTACCGAGTTCAATAATCCTGGAATGCTGCTTTTGCTCATCTCTAACTACGATTGGATCGACGGTAAACCTGTGACTAAAGCGGCTAATCGTCTACGAAGGTCTGCGGAATATGTCGAAAAACGCTGGGGAAAGGGGTTTGGGCTCTATATCTACTCCCTGCTCAGCGATGAACAGATTGATATGCTTGCAAGGGGTCCGTTTCGCAAGACAAGCAGGCCGCCAAATTACGTGAATTGAGCCTGGCGAAACAGTCATGAAAAGAATAGTTATCCTTCAAAAATACTGCACTCCGTACCGGGTACCGCTGTTCAATGCGGTTGCTCAACAGCCGGGTGTCGACCTGACACTTCTCTACTATGGTCAGAAGGAGATGAGGAGGAAGTGGACCTATTTCCCCGAATGTGCCTTTAATGAAGTGCAATCCCGATGCATCAGCGTTCGCGCCGGTTACGAGCGAAATCTGGAGTTGCCGTTCTCGCTCATAAAAGACCTTGGACGGATCAGGCCAGACATGATTATCTGTGCTCCCGATGTGGGCGGGATTGCTGCGTATTTCTATAAAAGACAGACTTCGAAATCGTATACCATCTGGAGCGAAGCGACGCCAGTCACCGAAAAGAAGACGTCAGTGCTCAGAGAAAAATTTCGAAGAGCCATCTATGGCGACGCAGAAAGTTTCATTGTTCCTGGGATCCTGGCAGAGGCGTATATCCGCTTGTATCGTCAGGATGTCCCCGTTCATGTTGTTCCAAACAGCATAGAGGAGCAACACTTCTCTCTGACGAATGACGAACTGTCTGCAAAATTTGATAGAGAGCGGCTCATTATTACCTTCAGCGGTTCACTTATTGAACGTAAGGGAATCAAGTTGCTGCTGGAGTCATATTCTCGATTGATGCGAGAGAAGCCTGAATTGGACGATCAATGCCTGCTTAGGATACTGGGTACTGGTCCTATGGACCTTACGTGCTATAAGCGCAGGAACATTGAGTTTGCCGGCTTTTGCGAACAGCAAAAATATTATGAACACATCAGGTCCAGCCACATATTTGTACTTCCGTCACTCAGTGATAATAATCCCCTGACGGTAGTGGAAGCTCTCTTTGCCGGAAACGTAATATTACTCGCAGATGGTGTCGGAAATCATCCGGAAGCAGTACGCGGTAACGGTGCGGTTGTTCCGTCCGGTTCTGTCGAAGAGATGACACGGGCGTTGGAAAGATTGTTGACGACGCCTCGGGCAGAGTTGGCACATATGGCATACAATTCACTTAAAATTGCCAGGGAGTTCTCTCTGAAACGGGCCGCTGCCGGCTTTTACAAGGCGATATGGAAAGAAAACCCTTCATGCTCTGTTTGACTCACCTGCCGCCGCCAGTGAATGGCGTAACTGTCATGAGCCAACACGTAGTTAACTCGCACGAACTCCGATTGCATTTCGATATTGATGTTCTTCCGATCAGGAGCGCTGCTAGTATATCAGATATTGGAAAATTGCGTGTCGCAAAGGTCTTCGGTATTCTCTCCCTGGTGTGGAGGCTTTTCGTGCGCGCACTGACCCACAAACCCGATCTCGTCTATTTTACTCTCACGCCAAACGGCATGGCCTTTTACCGGGACGTCCTATACGTTGCTTTAATGAAACTGTCGGGTGCTCGGCGAATCTATCACCTGCACGGCAAAGGAGTTGATAAGGCGCTGACAAACCCGCTTACACTGGCCCTCTATAAATGGGTTTTTCGGGGGGCTGAAGTAATCCTGCTCTCTCCGAGCCTCTATGCGGACAGCGCACGAGTTGTACGAAGGGAGCAATGCCATTTTCTTGCCAACGGCATTCCTGACCCGTGGGACGGCAGGGATTACCGGGATGATCGGTCATGCAGAATCGACACGCCTCGGATCGTCTTTTTCTCCAACTTGGTCGTGAACAAGGGGATATTCGTCCTTCTGGAGGCATTGGCGCTGTTAAAGATCCGGGGCGTGCCTTTTCGTGCTTCGTTCGTCGGAGCATGGGAGTCGGCGTCAGTGGAGCAGGAGTTCGGGCGAATCGTTAGGGAAAAGGCGTTGCACGATCTTGTAGAGGTTCGCGGACCGCGGCACGGCGAGGAAAAGCGGCAAGCTTACGCGGAAGCGGATATCATGGCATTTCCCACTTATAATGACTCATATCCCCTTGTCGTGTTAGAAGCAATGAGTCACGCGCTTCCGGTGATTTCCACATATGAGGGTGCAATACCTGAAATTCTCGCAGATAACATAACCGGCTTCCTCGTCCCTCGCATGGACGCGCTTACGACAGCCGACCGGCTGGAGTTGTTGCTGACAGATCCGGCATTACGGGAAAGAATGGGAAAGGCCGGCAGAAAGCGGTATCTATCCAAATTCACGTTGAGGCATTTTGAGGAAAATCTCCGTAATATCTTGGAGAAATGTCTGGCAAAAAATAAATGATTGCGTTGCCCTACATATTGATTGCCGTTTTCGTCCTTGCCCTGACGGTGAACACAAAGAAGGCCATCTTGGTTGCGGTTGTGATAAGGCCGGTCATAGATTGTTTCTATGAGTTTAAGTACGGCATAGCCGATATCAGGCCGCCAGAAATCTTTGGTGTCTTGCTGCCTACACTGCTTTGTCTGAAAATCCTCGTGTCGAGCGAACATGGCTTTCGGCGTGCCCCTCTGTCGGGGCTATGGATATTCTATTTGTATTTTCAGCTTTTTAGCGTGGTTTTGATAACGACGGTAGGAAATGATGCAAAAATGGCGATAGATTATTTCTTCCGGGCGTTCAACGGGTTCATCGGTTTCTTCCTCTATCAGGAATTTTTTAGAACCCGAAAAGATTTCCGGGTGTTGCTGCTCGCCCACATAGCCGCAGGGCTGGTACCGCTGGGAATGTCGGTTTATCAAAACATCCTTGGAGGCGTTATTCGGTCCGAGACGACTATCGCGGGGCTCGTCAGGAATATCGGCTTCTACCACGACGCTTACACTCTTCGATTCTACTGCTTCCAGACCATGACGGCAGTGATACTTTATTGGTCATACTTCATGTCAGGAATCCGATTTCTGTCCCGGGTTTTTCTGCTGGTAATTACCGCTCTGTCAGTCTTTACCGTTTATAGAATTTACTCCAAGGCAGGATATCTTATCGCCGCGGAATGGCTGGTTATCTGGTTTGCCGCCCGGAGGCAGTTTCTGCAACTGGGAGTTATTGTATTACTGATCATTGCTGCCTTGTTTTTAATGAAAAAAGACTTTTCGACAATTGATATGGTCTATTCGAAGGAAATCGGGGCCATGCAAGGAAAGGAAAAGACAGAAATGATGCTTCAGGGACGCGTCGGCGGATGGCAATCCTTGCTGAACGAGTATGCTAAAGCGCCTCTCGTACTTCAACTGGTTGGCGATGGCTCCTCTCATACCGGTGCCCACAATGACTTTATTCGCGCCCTGCTCGGTACTGGAATGTTGGGGCTGATCTTGTACCTGAGTCTTCTCATAACCATCGGTATGCGGGTAATTGCAAACTGCCTGCGAGCGAATACGCCGTTGAACGTTATGGCGCTGATGCTCGTAGGCATGTGGATAGTCGATGCGATAGGACTGGTGCCTGGCGCTTATCCCAGTTACCAAATATTGGTCTGGGGTTTCGTGGGGCTGGCGTTACGAGGTGTTGAGGGACTCGATCCAAAGGTTAACGGCGAATCTCCGGAACGCGCCGAGGCAGGCGAGATGCCGGTGATGGCTTGAGGATAGACATGTCCAGCAAGGTTAGGGTGATCCCTAAATCATCCTATGATGAATCCGCCCTGCTTGAATTGCTTCCGGATGATATATTTCAGTCGATTCAGCCGGGCGATACGGTCATTCTTAAGCCCAATTGGGTGATGGAATCGCACAAGTATCGTCCGGATGATTGGGAATATGTTATTACCCATCCGGTCATCATAACAGCGGTATTGCAAAAAGTACTGAAGCATCTCGATGGAAAGGGGCAAGTGATCGTCACGGACGGTCCCACGACCGAGGCCTCGTTTCGCAAGCTGATCGCACGCTATCCACTGGCAGCTTGGCAGAAACTTGCGAAAACCGCAGGCGTTGGTCTGGAAATCGTCGACCTGCGCGAGCATGAATGGGAGACGAGCAATGATGTTGTTGTCAAACGCTATCGCTTGCCAGGTGATCCTCGGGGAAAAACGGAGGTTGACCTTCTCGATAGTGCAAGCGAGTTTTGGAGGCACAGAAAATCGCAGCGTGGTTATAATGGAGCTGACTACGATAATACCGAGACGAATCGCGCCCATGATGGCCATCACAACCTCTATCGCGTCTCGAGAACTGTTATCGAAGGGGATGTCTTTATAAATCTGCCGAAGCTGAAGACCCACCGCAAAGCGGGAATCACGTGTTGCCTGAAAAATCTCGTGGGTATCAATACCTATAAGAACTACTTGCCGCACCACTCTGAAGGCGGCCCATCTGAAGGAGGAGATCAGTTCCCCACCGATAATGCCCATGCCAGGATCGAGGGACCGATTATGCGCTTCCTTAAGCAGAACGTTCTTAAAAGCGCCCCAATGGCCAGAATGCTTAGTCCGTTCAATTCAATCGGGAGAATGGTATTTGGAGACACACGGGATGTAATCCGCAGCGGGAACTGGCATGGCAACGACACCATCTGGCGGATGATTCTCGATCTCAATAAGGTTCTCTTGTATGCCAACCCGGATGGCAGTATGCGGGAAGGAGTCAAAAAGAATGCGAAGCGTTATATCGGCATTGTCGATGCAGTGCTGGCTGGTGAAGGGCACGGCCCTCTCGCACCGGAGCCGGTGCATATGGGATACATCTTCTGCGGAACCAATCCGGTTGCCATAGATGCAGTATGCGCAACATTCATGGGGTTCGATCCATTGAAGATTCCGGCTATCGCCAACTCGTTTAGAATACGTTCCTACCCGCTTTGCGATTTCAGTGATGCGGACATCAGAGCAGTCCTTGCGGATGTCGAATTTAGCCTCGAGGCGCTGCCTGAAAAATATGTTATCCCATTTGAACCCCAGTTCGGTTGGAAGGGGCACATTGAGCGAGGGAAATTGCAGTATGCGCTGGAAAACCCGACTTCTTAAAGACGTAACGCAACTTCCCAATCGTTTGAATCTTGCTTTAATGGCCCTGAACAGGAACCCCGCCGTTGTTTACGGCAAGGCATACGGTGCCTATAGAAAGAAGCTTCGCGGGCCAGCCGACATAGGAACCGATATAGATCGTTTGCTCCTTGCAAGCGTAAATGATGCCATCGGGAATGTCGGTTTCTACCGAAAGAAGTACAGCGGGACAAGGATACGGTCGATCAGAGAGTTCGAAGAGTCGATCGGCTTCATCGATAAAGATACGATCCTCGAAAATTATGAAGATTTCATCAACCGGACCGTTGACCTCTCGCGATATGATCGTGGAACAACTGGAGGAACGAGTGGTAAACCCTTGAAGCTTATCGCACCAGCAAACCGCTACGTTGTCGAGATGGCGACTATGCACACTCTCTGGGAGCGGGCTGGTTATCGGTTCCATGCACGGGGTGTCATAAGGAACCATCGGCTTGGCGGCAGGGACTTTGTCGTGAATCCTCTCACTCGGGAAGTGATCTTCGACGGATTCCGCCTCGACGACGAGTACTTTCGAACCATTTATCGGGTGATCAGGCAGTATCAGATCGGATTCGTTCATTGCTATCCTTCTACTGCCTATGAGTTTTCGGCGTTCCTCCTGCGAAACAAGATTGACACCTCATTTATCAAAGCATTTCTTTCTGGATCAGAGAACATTTTCGACTATCAGATGGATCTGATCCAGAACCGCCTCGGAATCCGGTTCTACAACTGGTACGGTCACAGTGAAAAACTGGTCCTAGCCGGTTATTGCGAAACGACCAACAATTACCATGTGGAGCCTGCCTACGGTTACTTTGAGCTCGTGGACGAACACGGCAGATTAGTGAGCGAGCCCGGCAAGGCAGGGGAAATCGTCGGCACGTCTTTTCACAATCCCGGCATGCCTTTTATCCGTTACCGGACCGGCGATTTTGCCGAATATGTCGGTGATCACTGCACTGTCTGCGGCAGGCGGGTGCCCATCATACGGAATGTGCGCGGCCGTTGGAGCGGAGACCGAATCTACCATGCCGATGGAACGTTCGTAACCACGACGGCACTGAATCTTCACAATGACCTTTATGCCGTCATAAACGGCTTGCAATATGTCCAGAGACAAGCAGGAAGACTTGAAGTACTTATCGTCAAATCAGGAGAGTTCCAGCCGCGCCATGAAAAGGCGCTTTATGCCCATTTCAGAGACAAGCTCAAGGATGGCACTCAAGTGACGATCAACTATGTCGAAAGGCTTCAGCGGGAGCCCAATGGAAAGTTTGCTCACCTCATGAGTACTTTAACACCGCCCAAAACCTCATCAGGCATCAATTCAGATGCGCTGATTAGAGATTAGGAGAGCGGAGAGAGGACCAAAAATGACTTCCAGAAGGATGAAAGCAAGCATGAGCAAGAAACATCTCGAACTTCTCCTAAACTTGTGCGTATTGATAGTTACGCTATTTGAATCTGGCTGCGGCGGCATCGGTCAAGTTCAGAGCTCTACCCCAAGTCAGAATCATGGCAGTTCTTTCAGCCAGAACTTGAGTTCCGGTACGCCTGTCCTTGAAAATGGATATACGGAAACCCAGGTTGCTGCTATTGCTGCATCGTCTAACCCTTTATCGTTCTCTTATCGCACATTCGACACAGTAGGTGATGGTAAGATTCACAGCATCATAGCTGGCGACTATGACGGCTCCGGGACTCTTGACTGGTCTGACCTGAGCGCTTTGCTGCAAATTCTTTGTCCGTCCACTCCTAAAACAGATGCGTATGGGCCCTTTTGCGGGACTTTGTATATTCCGCCTGGAACGTGGAACAGTATCAGTGACGCTCAGGCCTCATCGGGAACTATTGGTAATTACGGCTCTGGAAATCGGTGCGCTTCCAGCGGTCCGACAGGCTGGAATAACGACTCTATTTTTATTAATCACGATACGAACCCGATAAATCGCCTGAGAATTATCGGCAGCGGCATCGATAAAACAATCCTCACGATGCGACTTTCCCGTCCTAATTATTGCAAGTGGCATGGCGCAATAGGAGGCGGCGGGATCTGGTTATATCACAAAAATGTGTACGGCCCCGGGCCCAACATTGAAGTGGCGGGGTTTACATATAATGGCCTTCCGGGAAGAACGACGAACAGCAAGCTTTCGTGCCTGAGCGACACAAGCGTAACGCTCGACACCGCGTATTCGGCATGTGGCTTTGGCAGGGTTACTCAAGATGCGATCAGCATTTATGCCACAACCGCGAATGGAAAGTATGTTGAGCCCTTGATTACGTCATCTCCCAATGCTTCTGTTCACGATGTATTGATCACGCAGGCTGACTATATCGGAGTTACCATAGCTGCCTATGATGGTGTTCAGGTGAATAATATCACCGTCGGAAAAACCGGAACACCCAATGCCGGTGTAGGCAATGTCGGCGCAGTCTTATACAATACGAAAAATGCCGTAGTCAATAATGTGAACATCTCTCACTGCCAATCAGCCATTCCCGAAGGCGCGTTCCATATAGAATCAAGCGCAGACAATTACAATGGTCCGGGGAGCAATACAGAGCCAGCGCCTTCCAGGAACAGCACGGTCAATAATATTACCATTACCGATTGTTATAAAGGCATTGATATTGTCGCCTTGGGTTCGGGAGGCATTGATAACGTAACGTTCAATAACGTTTACATAGACAATATCGGATTGAGAAATGTTTCACCATGGACATGGTCGCCAATTATTGCAAATGCAATAAACATTTCGGACGATGCCTGTTTCTGGGTTCTGCCCGCGGCAACCACACCGTGCTATATCACCAACTTGACATTCAACGGCGGGACTATCGGCACCGAATCCCATGGTATTTCGGGAATGGCAATAGACGGGCTCAGTAATGTTGCTACTGGACTTACGACAACTCATCATAATTGGACATTTCAGAATCTCAATATCGTAAATGCCGGAGTTAATCAGTCAGCTGCGATGGTAAGCTTAGAGGGGGGAGCGGGATCAGGTTACACCTCGGGATTGCAATTTATCAACAATACTTTAAATGGGAACGGGAATGGTCTACAATCCCTCCTCGCGTTGCAAGCTGCCAATAATGCTGTTGTTTCCGGCAATTCATTCTTCGGTACACTGAGCGGCACATGGGCGTCGCAGGCATTCTCTGTATATTCATCAGCTGTTAAATTTGTTAATAATAACTTTGCCCTGAGCGGAGGCCCAAACAGTTCCGCTCTGACTTTACATACCGGGGAAAGCGGGGATACAATAAGCGGCAACACGATAATTGCCACCTCGGGCTTGACAGCGATTAACGTGGATGCCGGCTCCGGCGGGCATACCATAGCGAGCAATACTCTCATTGGTCCAACCACCTATGGTCTCGCTGTTAATGCCGGGTTGGGAAATATCATCGAAGGCAATATAGTTGATGGGTCCGAAATTTACATAGGCGCTGAAATAGCGAAAGTCTATAGTAACACGATCTACAACTCGCCGACGTATGGCATTAACGATCAAGCTGGTTCTGACATCCGCAATAACATTGTCAGTAATGCCAGTACAAGCAATCCAGGATTGGCCAGTCTAAACGTAGCGCCGGGGAAAGTGGCTTTTGGAACCACAAACTGGTTTACAGGCCAGATATGGGGAACTTATTCTGATTTAAACGGACAGAACCCGGCCAATAAAGGCGATCCGCTTTTTATCAATGCGGTTAGCGCAAATTATCACTTGCAGCAAAATTCTCCATGTATCGGTGCAGGCCAGTGGCCTGGGACGGTAAGTTCGCTTTGCGATAACGAAGGAATATGTTCTGGCAATGTTGGCAGCTTGAACATAGGCGCTTTTTGCTGGGTATCAGAACCCTAGAGGAAAAGATTATGCAACAGCTTACACAAAAACTGAAAAACGGCGAAATGCAAATAATTGAAGTACCCGTTCCCGCCCTGCAGATGGGCCATGTCCTGGTCAGAAATCACTATTCCCTGATCAGCGTCGGAACCGACGCAAGCACGGTAAAGGCCGCGAGGAGCAACCTGTTCGAAAAGGCAAAAGCCCGGCCCCAGCACGTCAAGCAGATCGTTGATGTCGTCCGGAACCAAGGCCTGAATCAGGCCTACCGCGCTGTTATCAAGAAACTAGATGCGTACCAGGCACTTGGGTATTCGAGTGCCGGTGAGGTGATTGCAATAGGGGAGGGTGTGACCGAATTCAGCGCCGGCGACCTCGTGGCCTGCGGGGGGCTATCCGCCTCTCACGCGGAGATCGTGTCGGCGCCTGCTAGCCTGTGCGTCAAGCTTCACCACGATGCCGATCTAAAGCAGGCGTCCTACAATACTCTCGGCGCTATCGCCATGCAGGGGGTTCGTCAGGCCGACCTCCGGCTCGGAGAAACGTGCGCCGTGATAGGGCTCGGCCTTCTGGGTCAGCTGTCATCGCTCCTTATGCGGGCATCGGGAATCAGGGTCATCGGCATTGATATAGACCCCGGCATGGTGAAAATCGCTGGATCGCACTGCGCTGACCTCGCTCTTCAAAGAAACGCGGACGGTATTGAAGATAAAATTTCCCTGTTCACGAAGGGGATTGGTTGCGACGCAGTGATCATTACGGCCGCGACAGATGCACTTGACCCGATCAATTTCGCAGGCGCAATTGCCCGAAAAAGAGGGACGGTCGTCGTGGTCGGAGCAGTGCCCACAGGTTTCGATCGCGACCCTTACTATTACAAAAAAGAACTGCAGGTCCGAATGTCCTGTTCCTATGGGCCGGGTCGCTACGATCCCCAGTATGAGGAGAAGGGGATTGATTATCCCGTGGCATACGTGCGCTGGACGGAAAAGCGCAATATGGAGGCATTCCAGGAATTGCTCTATACGAAAAAACTGGATCTGAGCTATCTCACGACCCACTTTTTCAAGCTGGAAGAAGCGCCCGCAGCCTACGACCTGATGCTGTCGAGATCCGAGCCGGTGATCGGGATCGTGATCGAATACGATGCAAAAAGACCAACGCCGACACCATCTGTCATAATCCGCGGCAATCACGGATCAGTGCAGACTGCGAATAGTGCCATGATCGGATTTATCGGAGCAGGCAGTTATGCCCAAAGCCACCTCCTGCCGAATATCCCGCGCAACGAGAAGGTCAAACTTGTCGGAGTCATGACCGCAACGGGTACAGGGTCCCGGTCTGTTGGGGACAGGTACGGTTTCGAGTTCTGCGCGTGCGACGAGCGGGCAATCATCGACAATCCCGACATCAACACCGTGTTCATCGCCACCCGTCATGACTCTCATGCGTCCTATCTGTTGAAGGCCATAAAGGCAGGCAAGCATGTGTTCCTTGAAAAACCCCTGTGCACCCATGAAAATGAACTCGCGGAAATCGCTGACTGCCTCCAGACGATGTATCCCGCACCATTGCTCATGGTCGGATATAACCGGCGTCTCTCACCGCTGGCGGATGCGATCAAAAAGGTGTTCGGTAATGGTCCTATGGCCATGCTATACCGCATAAACGCCGGCGCCGTACCGCCCGATTCGTGGATTCAGGACCCGGAGCGCGGGGGTGGCCGCATCATCGGAGAGGTTTGTCATTTCGTCGATTTTCTCACCTTCATGAACGGTTCGAGGCCCTCGTCTGTTACCGCCCAAGCAATGAATGGTGGCCCGAACCTTCGGGACGTTCTCAGTGTCTCTCTCTCCTATGAAAACGGATCCATCGGTACGATTATGTATCTGGCCAACGGCGACAAGGGTGTGCCCAAGGAGCGGGTCGAGATCTACGCCCACGGGTGTACAGCCATACTCGACGATTTCAAAACGCTCACCCTCTACTCCAAGGGGAAAAAGAGGGGGAAAAAGCTTCTGAGCCAGGACAAGGGGCAGAAGGCGGAGGTAAGGATGTTTCTCGACGCCGTCATTAACAACCGTGAAGCACCCATCCCTTTCAGCGAATTGTACAGCACCTCTCTGGTGACCTTTAAAATAATCGAATCCATCCAAAAGGGTGTCGGCATCCGCATTTGAGATCAGACCACTGATCTACTTTCCTCGATTTTACTGAAAAAGGACGTTTACATGAGACATGCATATTTAAATGGAAAGAAAACGCACGCGTTTTGTTCAAAAGAAGATCTTATTCGATACATTACTGAAAAGAATAAAATACTCATAGCGATCAACTCAGAAAAGATTCTCAATGAAGACTTGAAGTTGAGCGAAATCATCAATAACAATATCGGCTACCCTGACGGAGTGGGAGCTGTTCTAGCTTTACGGAGGAAAGGCATACGGGCCGTCAAGATCCGAGGCGCAGAGCTATGGCTCGACATTATCGATGCGTATCAGCAGGAGAAGAGTTTTTACTTGCTCGGGGGAACCGATGAGGTTATAGGAAAGACCGTGGAAAAGCTGAAGAAGGACTTTCCTGCAATAAGGATTCAAGGTTTTCGGAATGGCTATTTCGATAAGGTCCAATATGCGGAGATCAAGGAGGATATCCGGATAAAAAAGCCCGATATTGTCTTTGTAGCCATGGGATCTCCCAAGCAGGAATACATTATGTCCGACCTGATTCAGGAGCATTCCGCCCTATACATGGGGCTCGGTGGCAGTTTTGATCTTTATTGCGGCAAGACCAAGCCCGTGCCGGAGTGGTGGAACAAAGTATTTATGTGGGAGGGCATTTATCGATGCTTTCTTGATAACAAGAACCTTCCACGATGGCAGAAACAGATTCCGGTATTAAGGATTTTATACAGGATTGCCTTCAACAGGCTGTGACAGACTAGGCCCGTCCGGTACGAGGGACATCTGAGAAATGAAGATCAGTTGGTACTTTCACCGCATGAGGAAGATGAGCGTCAAAGAACTCCCAGGACGCGTCATAGAGAGAATCGTCACACACGCGTCATGGCTGACATTTATATGCCTAAAGAGGCCATATTCGCACTTTGCCCCAGATAAATCAATCGTGTTGCTGCCATTGCCCGGAGTGCGAATCCCTGTCGATCCGAAGATGTACGATGTCTACCGCAGAACCATTGATCTCATGGGACCTGTTGATTGGTACTCGGCAGAAGGGAAATCCCGCAATAGTAGCTGGCCCACGAGCTACTACGCGAATATAGATTACAAGCCTGGAAATCCGTGGGGCGATATTCGGATGAATTGGGAGCTGAACCGTCTGCAATTTCTCCCTGCCATGGCTGTTTTGGATGAGGTTCGGGCGCAGCAATTGCTGCAGGACTGGCTCGAAAAGACACCGTATCTCCAGGGACCTTCTTACGTTAGCCCAATGGAAGTAGCCATTCGTTGGATCTCCATATACTGGGCAATATGTCTTATGACTAAGCCACTTGATCGACAACTGAAAAGGAATATCGAGGGCCTATGCGCCGCTTCAGGGCGGTTCATCGAGAAACGCCTTTCCACTCACTCGTCGGCCGGGAACCATTTGATCGTGGAAGCAGTCGGACTTTTCTGGCTTGGTAAGGCTCTTGAATCGACGAAGCAAGGAATCGCTTGGCTTTCCAAGGGGCGACAGATCCTCTGGGATCAGGCATTGAGGCAAATTCTTCCTGACGGAACCGGCAGGGAGCAGTCCTTTTGGTATCTCGGCTTTGTACTCGACGCGCTATTTCACTACCTCCTGCTGGAAGACCGCAAGTTGGTTCCTCAAGAGGTCTTGCACAGAATCGAAAACGCCTTGGATTTCGTAGACGCTATGATCCTTCCTGATGGCTCTTTTTTTGATTATGGAGATCGAGATGATGGCTCCATCTTCAGATCGGATTGGCGGTACGAGGAGTCTCCCTTCCCAAGCCTTCTGAGCCATGGAAGTTTATTCTTCCAGAAAACGCAGTGGTACCGGGACTCACCGATGGCCGCAAGGCGCCTAAAGTTCTGGGGGTATGAGCCGCCGCGTGCATCAACGAGCTCAGCATCTGTTAACACGGCAGAAACAGGGCTGGCATCAAAAAAAGTCATCACCTACCGGGACGGCGGCATGACGCTGATGAGACAAGGGGATGGGCGTCTTTTGTTTAGACATGCGAAACTCGGCCTTGAACCCACCTACGGTCACGGTCATGCAGACGCACTTTCGGTCTTGCTAACATGGAAAAAAGTCCCGGTTCTCACGGACGGAGGAACCGGCCAATACAATGGTGATTCGAAGGTTCGCGACTATTTTAGATCCACAATTGCACACAACACTATTGAGGTTGAAGGGGTTAGCCAAGCAAAGATCTTGGGCCCTTTTATGTGGGACCAGTCGTATGAGTGCGCCCTAAGGGCTGCCGCCGAATCGCCGATTCCCTCTGTCGAAGCGTACCATGACGCATATCAACGAAGATTTGGCATCGTCCATGTCCGCAGGATTGATTGGCCCATACCGGAAAAGATAGAGATATGGGACCGGTTTCTGGGGAAGGGTCGCCGTGTACGATGCAGAGGTTCATTCCATATCGGGAAGTGCAATCGCATCGATCAGTATGGGAGCAGGATTCTGATAACGTATGATCGCTTTGCCGTCTGTATCGCCCTGCCGAGGGAATTTGACGTTGCCGCATACCGCGAATCAATCAATCCCTTTCTTGGATGGAGATCGACTCTGTATGGATCGCTGGAACCATCCTATTCAATTGTTTATTCCTTTATAGATACCGGGGAAGTGGGCCACAAGGTGCGGATCAATATTTTGGATGGGAATTGATCATCATGACATTTGCAAATCGAGGAATCTGGCCGAACATGCCTTGTGAGCCTTTGTGATGCGAGGACACTTCAGTGGAGTCCTGCTCCGGCACAGCCGGCGGTTCCTGTAATAATTCGGCCTCATGAGGCTGGTTGCATTCCTTACCAGCCGGAGCCGGGAGAATCCAAGTCGCAGGATTAAGCCTGATGAACGTAAATACACGAGCCTTGGCAATTTTTGATTTTGACAAGACCCTGATTACCGTGGATAGCTTCCGACTTTTCAGTATGACAGCGGCTGATACCTGGTGGAAGACGATTCTTGTGTTCGCTCTCGCTGTATTATGCAAATCCGGGATTATTGACAATGCTCGGTACAAGATTTCTGTTTTGCGACTGGTATGGGCCGGCAGGGAAGAAGAGCAGAAAAGCCGGATTCTGAAGGCCTTGTATCGAAGCATGAACTCTTCGCAGAACGCCGAGACCGTCAGCTTGATGCTAGATCATTTGAACCGGAATGACGAGGTAGCGATAATTTCTGCCTCCCCAGACTTTTACCTCAGACCCTACGTGGAGTCTTCGTGGAGTAACATCAGGGTCTTTGCATCGGCCTATCAGGAGCACGACGGCAAATTATTTCTCCGGAACATGTATAGGGAAGAAAAGGCCAATTGTGCCAGGAAGCTTTCAGAAGACCTATCTCCGAAAGAGGTGGTTTTATATACCGATCACATATCCGATGCTCCCTTGATGAAGATGGCGAATCTGACAATGATCGTAAGACCATCGAAGAGGATATGTGAAAAATTGAATAAAATGGGCGTCAAATTCGTGGCAGTTGGAGGTGATGTGCGTGAAGAATAGCATAGTGGGAACCACGGCTCTTATTACCGACGTCGACCGCAGGAAGTCGTTGCCCATCATCCAGGCCCTGGGGCGGGCTGGGGTGAGAGTGATCGGCATCTCATATAAACCTCTGCCTGTTGGCTGGTTTTCCAAGTACTGCCGGAAGGTATATCGTGTCCCTGACTATAGAACGCAGAGGGACCTTTTTCTTGAGGAATTCGAGCGTGTATGCAGATCTGAAAAGCCGGATGTGCTCTATCCGCTTGAGGATGAAATGATCGTCACCTGTTCGAAGGAGCGCAGCTCCTGGGAGCCATATACAAGTGCTTTGATTCCGGACGGCAGCGTTCTGGACCAAGCTTACGACAAGTGGGAGACGATTAAGGTCGCGAAGAGAATAGGCATTCCTGTGCCGGACACCTATTGTCCCGAAAACGCCGAAGAGGCTCGGGCGATAGCGGCCGGATGGCGAGGCGAGGCAGTCATCAAACCAAGAAAAAGTAGCGGGTCTCGTGGACTAGTGTACGTGAATGACGGTTCAGCAATGCTGGCTTGCTATCAAAAGGTCTCCGCAAAATACGAAAGGCCGCTAATACAGGAAAGAATTCCCGCCGAAGGAAGCGGGCTTGGGGTGTTCGCGCTCATTAGTAGGGAGAGGAAGGTGGTGGCCGTTTTTGGTCACAAAAGACTGAGGCAGTACCCTGTTTCAGGCGGGCCGAGCACATTGTGCGTCAGCTACAGAGATAACGATCTTATCAGACATTCAATGGACCTATTCAAAGAATTAGGCCTTACAGGCGTAGTAATGGCTGAGTACAAAATTGATGTAAGAAAGTCCATACCCGTGCTTATGGAGATCAATGCCCGGTTTTGGGGTTCGCTTCAACTCGCTATCTACGCGGGTGTAAATTTTCCTGTCTTATACCACAAAGCTGCCATGGGGCTGCCGTGCGATCCGGTGCTGGAATACCCGGTGGGGAAATACTGGCGCTGGCTCATACCTGGAGATATATTGCATTTTCTCAGTAACCCGAACAGGATCAAGCTTGAGCCGAGCTTCTTCAATCTTAACCGCAAGAACTGCAGTTATGATATCTCAATGGACGATCCCTTTCCGGCGGCAGGTATGCTGATTACGGCTATCATGAAGGTTTTAACAGCGGACAGGTGATGAGCCGGCATCTGTTCGAATTCCTCGCCAGCAGCGTGGAACCGAGGGCATGATGAATCTGCTTACATTTGATCTAGAGGACTGGTTTCATATCCTGGACCTCAAGGACCGGCAGCCAATGCTTTCTGAGTGGCACACATTTCCATCCCGGCTGGAATTGAACACCGAGCGAATACTGGCGATGCTGGATGAACGGAAGATCCATGCGACTTTTTTCATCCTCGGCTGGATAGTCGATAAGTACCCGGCGGTAGTCAGGAAGATCAATGCCCTGGGCCACGAGATCGCCTGTCATGGGTATGGACACGAACTGATCTCAGGCATGGCCCGTGATCATTTTAGGGAAGACCTTCGCAGGTCCAAGGGGATACTGGAAGACGTGACGGGCATGCCGATAGACGGATACAGGGGGCCAGGATTTAGTATAACCCTGGAAAATCTTTGGGCTTTCGACGTCATAGCTGAGGAAGGGTTCAGTTACGACGCGTCGGTCTATCCCGGCGAGCACGGGCATGGCGGCGTACAGGGCCTGCCATCTGAGCCGTTCCGGATGCTTACCCTAGACGGACATGCTCTTGACGAGTTTCCGGTCACTATTCTCGCATTCGCGAAGTTTCGAGTTGCATTCTCCGGAGGAGGTTACTTTCGTCTGTGTCCCTTACCTGTCATGACACGGCTGATCTCAAATCTCAATGAGCGAGGCAAACCAGTCATGGTCTACCTTCACCCCCGTGACTTGGACCCAGAGACCCCCAGGATGTCAATGCCATTTAGAAGGCGATTCAAGTGCTATGTAAACATATCCGGATCGAATGAGAAACTGGGATGCATTCTTGACCGCCATGCTTTCTGTGCCATACGCGACTGGCGGACCAGCCATTGCATCATGCTAAGCTATGACCTAGCATCGCCAACGGACAACAAGATGGTCTCTCCGAATAGATGATCGGATATGTTATGGTCGTCAGCCGGATTGAGGCGATTATATGGATCAGAGTCCCATTGGCTTCCTCTAAGCTAGGAGCAAGTGGGCGCGGAGTGCAGGTTTCAAGGCTTCGACGGAGAAGATGAAATGAAAATAAAGCGTAGGTCGAGCATAGCATGAAGGTCTTCATCGTTGCCGGCGCACGTCCGAATTTCATGAAGATTGCACCCATTTACCGGGCATCTCTGGCACATCCATCTGTAGAATGCAAGATAGTGCATACGGGCCAGCACTATGATCGAGAAATGTCAGATGCTTTCTTCGAAGAACTAGACATCCCGAAACCCGCCTATTTTCTCGAAGCGGGCTCCGGTACCCATGCCGTTCAGACGGCAAAGATAATGGTGGCGTTCGAGCCCATATGCGAGAGAGAGAAGCCGGATCTGGTCATAGTGGTAGGAGACGTCAATTCAACGCTTGCCTGCAGCATCGTGGCGAAGAAGCTGTGCATCAAAGTAGCCCATGTGGAGGCGGGGCTTCGAAGCTTTGATCTGACCATGCCGGAAGAAATCAACCGGATGGTGACGGATGCCATATCCGATTATTTCTTTGTCACCGAAGAGAGCGGGTCAGCAAATCTTTTGAAGGAAGGGAAGCATCAGGATAGTATTTATTTTGTCGGCCATGTGATGGTTGATAACCTGCTCCATCAGGCGAGAAAAATAGGCGACGGAACGATTGACACGAGCACGCTTACAGTGTATTCGCTTAAGCAGCAAAAAAAGAAATATATCTTTATGACCCTGCATAGGCCTTCTAATGTTGACAACGCTTCGACGTTCCGCGGCATCATTTCCGCGCTCAACGAGATCTCCGAAAGCCTGCCCGTCCTGTTCCCGGTTCACCCGCGGACGAGAAAGCGGGCAGAGGAGTTCGGCATCCAATTTTCAAATCAGATCATTCTCCTACCGCCCCTCGGTTTCACGGATTCATTGTATCTCTGGAAAGACGCGGAGGCAGTTTTTACCGACAGCGGCGGACTTCAGGAAGAAACGACTGCATTAGGCGTTCCGTGCGTGACAATCCGGGAAAACACGGAAAGACCGATCACTGTTGCAAGGGGCACCAACGTGCTCGCCGGGACGATGCGGGAAGGCATTCTCAGCGCCTACCGTGAAAGCCTGAAAAAGAAAACTCGCGCCGCTGTGCCGCCGAAGTGGGACGGACAAGCCTCTGAACGCATTTGGTCCATTCTCATGGGTTTAGCAAAGAATGATTCAAGCAAGAGAGGTTAATGGATGATGGTACCGTGGCCTCAAATGATACGATACGGTATGTACGGACTGTTGTTAACCCTCATCTATTTCCCTTCGTATTCCTGGTTGGTCGGATATGACTGGCCGAGAGAGGATTATAACTACTGTTACCTCGTTCCCCTTGTCTTACTCTATCTGATCTGGGAGAAGAAGGACCAATGGTCAAGAAAAGCATCGTTCCCATCATGGGGCGGCGTGATCGTCTTGCTTTCCGGAGTTCTCGTGTTCTGGGCCGGAGAGCTGGCGGGAGAGTATTTTTCCATTTATATTTCTTCGTGGCTTGTCGTTGTGGGGCTTCTCTGGTTACATGCAGGATGGGAAAAAGTAAAGATCATGGCCTTCCCGATTTTCGTGTCTCTTTTCCTTTTCCCTCTGCCGCACTTCCTCAACACGAAGCTTACACTCAATCTCAAGCTCATATCATCGGAAATCGGCGTCAAAATCATTCAGTTCTTCGGCATGTCTGCCTATCGGGAAGGTAACATTATTGATTTGGCTTTCACACAACTCCAGGTCGTGGATGCCTGTAGCGGGCTTCGCTACCTTATCCCTCTTTTTTTGATGGGCCTACTGGCAGCGTATTTTTACCACGCAGCGCTCTGGAAGAGAACGATTATTGTGGCCTCAACGATTCCTCTCTCCATCATAACGAACAGTTTCCGTGTGGCAATTACGGCCTTTCTCTATCCATCCATGGGCCGCGATGCGGCTGAAGGCTTTTTCCACGATTTTTCTGGCTGGGTCATTTTCATGCTTTCCTTCGGCGTTCTGGTTGCCGAGATTTGGGTACTGCGCAAAATCCTGCCCCGACCTACTGAATGCTTCATGAAGAAGAAAGTCACGTCCAGGAACAAGACCGAAAGCGAACATCCGGAACGGCCGGGAAAAGATGATCCTGTTTTAGAGAAAGAACAGACCGTGTTCTTTTCTCAATCCCGGTTCGTTGTTGCCATTGCCATTCTTGCGATGACTGTGAGTATACATTCGTTAGTTGATTTCAGGGAGAAACAGCCCATCAGCCGTCCTTTTAACGAATTTCCTCTTCTCATCGGCGAATGGAAAGGCACGCGCGAGTTTATGGATCAGAAGTTTCTCGACGTACTTGAGCCTACTGATTATGTAGCCATCAACTACTCTAAGCACGACAGCCCTTCGGTCAATATTTACGTGGCATATTATGCAAGTCAGCAAAAGGGGAAATCCATCCATTCTCCGGAAACGTGTTTGCCAGGCACCGGTTGGTGCTTTAACCAAGCAGGGTCAGTAACAATCCCTTTGCCCGGGAATAACACTGCATTCCCGGTCATGCGTGCTCTGATAACGAAAGAGGAGCAAAAGCAACTCGTCTATTTCTGGTTTAGTGAACGCGGACGCATCCTTACGAATGCATACGAAATGAAAATGTACAATTTTTGGGACGCAGTAATAAAGAAGAGGACCGACGGGGCCATGGTCAGGGTAATCACGCCTGTTTCTTCATCTGAAATGACCGAGGATGCCGATAAGAGGCTCCGGTCTTTTATTCAAGATATTGCCCCTACGCTGAATGAATTCATCCCCGGATAGGGTGTTTCGAGAAAAATCTTCTGAACGATTCCGATCATATCAGTAGGATGTATCTTTGTTCCATGGGTAAATAACATACATGCTTTATTTTTCGACTATCTTGCTCTCGGTGTTCATAACGGTCAGCTTGATACCCATGATGACCAGACTGGCTAACAAGTACCAGATGGTGGACTATCCCAGCCCTCGCAAGATTCATGTTCGCCCGGTGCCCAGGATCGGGGGGGTTGCAATGGCCGTAGGTGTTTTCATCCCGATCGTTTTCTTGGCCATTGCTGATAATTTCGTGCGGGCCTTCATATCCGCAGCGGGCATACTGGTGGTCTTTGGGTTCATCGATGACATTAAAGGGCTCGACTACAAGGCGAAGTTCTTAGGCCAGGTTCTCGCGGCCCTCGTGATCATCGTCCTCGGCGGGCTCAGGATCAGTTCACTGGGCAATCTGCTTCCCGGAGATGTGCAAATGAGCGAGTGGCTGAGGGTCACACTTACCCTTGTGGCGATTGTCGGCGTGACGAACGCCTTGAACCTTGCAGACGGCCTCGACGGGCTGGCGGGGGGGATCGCGCTGCTCAGCTTCAGCTGCATCGGCTATCTCGCCTATCTCGACGGCAATAACACCGTCCTTCTGATAACCACGGCCGTGGCCGGGGCGATATTCGGTTTTCTCAGGTTTAACACCCATCCCGCCCGTCTGTTCATGGGCGACACGGGAAGCCAGCTGCTGGGATTCTCAGCGGTCGTGCTGGCCGTCAAGATCACGCAAGGCAATACTCCCTTAAGCCCCATTTTACCGCTCATTGTCCTCGGGATTCCGGTGCTCGACACACTTACCGTGATGGCGCAGAGGATGAGCCAGGGGAAGTCCCCTTTTTCGCCGGACAAGAACCACTTTCATCATAGACTGATCAAATTAGGGCTTTCCCATTCCGAGGCAGTCTTCGTCATCTACGTGGTACAGGCCTTGATGATTCTATCTGCGATCTTTTTCAGATATTATTCTGATTGGATTCTCATAGTCGGCTACGCCTTTTTTTGCGCGATTGTCGTCAGCCTTCTTGCCGCTCTGGAACACAATACCATACGCCTGCCGCGCTTCCACGCAATAGAGAAAACCGTCAAAGGCCGGCTGCGGAGGATCCGGGATAACAACCTTATCATAAAGGTATCTTTCGGAGCATCGAAGCTGGCGATCCCCTGCCTTTTACTGGCCTCCTGTTTCATACCCGCGCGAATACCCGCATATGTCTCTATCACGGCCCTCTGCTCCAGCATATTGATCCTGGGGTCCATCTTCGCGGGGAAGAAACACTTGGGGGGAAGTCTGCGCCTGGTGCTGTACCTGACAATCCCCCTCATTCTCTATTGCATCCAGGAAGGTAAAGCTTCCTGGATAAAAGATCAGACCCTGTTCATCTACTGGCTGTGCTTTGGAAGCATTGCACTGTTCGTAATGCTCACGGTCACGTTCTCAAGGCGATTGCAAGGATTCAGGGTTTCGACTATGGACTTCCTGATCATCTTCATTGCCGTGACTGTGCCGAACCTGACGGGTCAGCTTGTGGAGCATTTCAATTTGGGTCAGCTGGCAGTGGAGATCATCGTGTTCTTCTTTGGTTACGAAGTTCTGATCAACGAGCTTAGGGAAAAGTTCTATTTTCTGGCATGGGCCACGTTTGCGGCAATGGTCGTCCTTGGCGTACGGGGATACATGGGAGGCTGAAAATGACGTCCAGCAGGCACGGATCCTTACCCGAGAGAGAGATCTAAGAGGGAAAGATATCAGGGTCCGATCGCAGAAATGTCATGATAATGAGAATCTCTGAGACATCCCATTTCCCAAGTGAGATAAACGATCTCTTCAGTGAAAAAGCGAGGTTAGGGAAGATTTGATGGATAATATCGGCACTTTTTCGGGAATATTATAGTCGTGAACAGTGGCCATGCATTATCGGATGCCGACCATGGAAAAGGGGAGGTGTGGAACATGTGGATTAAGAACAGGATGGTTATTGGAATCATTGCATTGGTCTCTCTTACAGTAGCGGTGGCTTGCAGCGGGCCCGAACAGAAAAAGGCCAAATTCTACAATAGGGGCAAGGCACTGTATGAAAAGGGAGAGTACGCAAAAGCTGGGCTCGAGTTCAAAAATGCGATACAGATCGATGTCAAGTATGCCGACGCATATTACATGCTGGGCATGACCGCACTGAAATACGGGGACCCGCGCGGGGCCTTTGGCAGTGTCTCAAAGGCTGTAGAGCTGGATCCCCTTAACTGGGATGCCCAGGCTCAGTTGGGTTGGTTTCTCCTAGCCAGGGGCAAGGACAACGACGCGATGGACAAAGCGGAACTAGTCCTGAAGAACAAACCCTCTCACGAAGACGCTCTCATCCTCAAGGCAGCAGTGATGGTAAAGAAAAAGGAGGTTGAAGAGGCTCGACGGTTTTTGGAGTCGGTGCTCGGACGCGACGTGCACAAGCCCGAAGGTTACCTGATCCTGACATCCATTTACACTCAAAAGAAAGATACACAGAACATCGAGCGGGTGCTGCTGGACGGCATCAAGGAAAATCAAAAGGCCGTCCCACTTTATCTCGCGCTTGTCGATCTTTACCTGACGACAAAAAGACCCGATGATGCGATAAGTCAGATGCAGAAGGTAATTCAAATTGAACCGAAGGTGGATCGGCATCAGTTGAACCTGGCCGCCATCTACTGGCAGTCGGGCAAAGAGCAGCAGGCAAGAGTCGCCGTGAGATCGTTTCTCCAGGCAGACCCCAAGAAGGAGGACAGCTGGATCCAGGCCGCCGAGTTCTATGCTTCCCGAAATAAGTCGGCCGACGCAGAGGAACAGTTAAAGGATGGCATCAGGCAGAATGGAAAGAGTTTTTCGATCCGATTCGCCCTGAGCGCCTTCTATTTCGCGACCAATCATCCGGACCAGGGACTCGCCATTCTGCAGGAATGCCTGATGTTGGACCGGGATGCCGCAAATCCCAATATCCTGCATGCAAAGAATTCGCTGGCCGAGTACTATCTCACCCGTCAGGATGTGGACAAGGCGAAACAGTATGTTGACGAGGTGATTAAGGCAAGTCCGAAAAACGTCGATGCCAACTACATCGAGGGCACCATTCATCTAGAGAAGAAGGAGGCACTGGAGGCGGTGTCTTCGTTCCGCACGGTGATAAGCGAGCGTCAAAACTTTTTACCCGCTTATGTCGGTTTGGCGGACGCCCACGTCTTGAACAATGAATACAAGCTGGCGTTCGACAGCCTTCAGAAGGCATTGAAGATCGCACCGGACTCCCGTGAGGTGATCCGCGCCATGGCCCGCGTCTATGCCGCCCAGAAGGATAATAAGAATGCCGAGGACCAGTATAACAAGATTTTGAGCAAGAATCCAAATGATCTGGACGTGCGCTCCGATCTGGGCGACCTGATGCTGTTCGCGGGGAACGTGCAGAGGGCGGAAAGGGAGTATATGGAACTCAGGAGGCGCGCGCCGAATAATCCGGCAAGCTACGTGAAGTTGAGCGCTCTCTACAGCATGCAGAAGAAATGGGACAGGGCCATGAACGAAATGGAACACGCGGTTCAGATCCAACCGGATCTATGGGCTACGACGAACGACCTGGCCTATATGTTGTGCGAGTACGGTAACGGGAAGAAGGATCTTGACCGTGCCCTTGCTCTTGCCGAGAAAGCGATATCGTTAAGTCCCGATAACCCATCGGTGCTCGACACCTTGGGCTGGATCTACTACCGCAAGGGCGATGTGCAGCAAGCCGTCGAGTGTCTGCGGAAGGCTCAAGATAAGAGCGCCGGCAACCCTGTCATCAACTATCATCTCGGCATGGCGTACAGCCGGATCGGCAATTCCGAGAAGGCGAAGCACTATTTGCAGACGGCACTCGTTTCAAAAGTGGCGTTTCCTGGAAGGGACGAAGCCGAGAAGACCGTGGCGGCGATAAGATAATACAAAAAATAACCAGGGGGAGGAGCGTAAGAAATATGCTGCGTAAAATACTGGTTCGTGTGATGATCGGACTGCTTGTCGTACCAGCCCCAGCCATTGCAGCGGGCTTGGGCGGATCAGCTCCGTCGCTGGCTGTCGTCAGCACGGAACGGGGCTATCGAATCGGTCCAGGCGATGTCTTGGACATATCCGTATGGAAGGACGACGCATTAACGCGTTCCTGTGTGGTCAGGCCTGACGGGTTCATCTCGTTTCCGCTTATCGGGGATGTCGCCGCCTCGGGTAGAACCGTATCAGAGCTGAAATCGGAAATGGAGGGCAAGCTGAAGCGCTTCGTCCCGGACGTCGTCCTGCTGATTGACGTGAAGCAAATCAACAGCATGATCATCTATGTCATCGGCAAAGTGAACAACCCGGGTCGATTCATCCTGACTGCCGACGTGCATGTCCTTCAGGCCCTTGCCACAGCCGGGGGTCTCAACCCTTTCGCAAAAGGGGGCAAAATAAAGATATTTCGTCCCGGTAAAGACGAGACCACCATATTCCCATTCGATTACGATGAGGTCGTGAACGGAAAGCACCTGGAGCAGGACATCTATCTTGAACGGGGCGACGTCGTGGTCGTACCGTGATGAGCATTAGAAATATCGTCACGCTCGTCCTCGTCACTCTTGCCTGCCCGGCGCTCGTTTGGGGAAATGAGATCTGCTTTGTTCCGAACCTAGCAGCGAATGAGCAATATAACAACAACATCCTCCTGGTCACTAACGCGGGCAATGTCATGAATGACTTCATCACTATCCTATCGCCGGGATTGGATATAACCGACAAGACGGCACGGCTCGATACCATGCTGTCACTCCGACTGGACGAACTGTATTACGCCAGAAACAATGACCTCAATGCAACCAATCAATCCTACAGCGGCAGCGTTCGATATGCCTCAACACCGCTGCTCAATATCTCGGCGGATGCCGGCTATGCAAAGAATTCTAATCCAAGTCTGGGTATAGGCACACCCAGCAGCAATCAGAAGAGCGGTGCTGAAAATCCTCCCGCACCAACACAGAATCTGCATTTTGTGGCGGAACCAATCCAGCGTGTTACATCCTCAGCTTCCATGGACTACCGCATGACCGAAATGACGTCATTTTCGGCCCTATACCGTTTCACATGGGACTCCTATACCGAACCACAGTATCGGGACAAAACCGATGAGGCGGATGCGGGACTTGTCATCGATCTCGGCAAGTATCTTCCCCGGATGAGTGGCAGACTCAATGCAGGTTACACACAGTTTATTTTGCCTGAATTCACAAGCAACAATGTCTGGGGTACGATCGGGTTTTCCTATGATATCAGCGAAGCATGGCACATTCTCGTGGATGCCGGCCTTCGCCGAACGGAAACGGATATATCCGTGAATCAGCCGGTTATCACGCCAGCTACCTCGATCAACGTCGTACAGCAGCTGGAACAAACCGAAAGAGGCAGTACGGGGCAGGCTACCCTGAAATATCAGAAGGAATACACGGATGCAGAACTGGCTTTTAACCAGGACTTTGCGTTGACCTACTTGGCCTCGGGGCGCCAGGCTCCCGCCGAGCGCAGAGCCTATTCATTCACGGCCCGACAGCAGATCACTAGAGAACTATCGGCCCTCCTGACAGCCATGTACTCCACGTACACTGTCGCCAACGTCATCACACAGAGAAACTTTGAGGTATCTCCGTTCATCCGGTATGAGCTCGTCCAATGGCACGGCGAAAGGGACCTTGCAATCGAAGCGTCATACGATCACATGCGGATCGACTACCCGGTATCTGGCAGAGTGCATAGAGACCTGGTCTCCATACGTCTGTCGCTCCGTTTCCCGAAGTGCAGCTCAAGCCAGTATAAATGAAGGAGCATCTATGGAAGAGTCCAAAATAAAGAGTGTCAGTGATATCTTAACGATCGTAAAACGACGGCGAAAGGCGCTTATCATTCCAGCCCTTGCCGTCCTCCTAATCACCGCAACTGTTCTTCTGATCTGGAAGCCTGTCTTTCGATCGACGTCTACAATCCTCATTGAAGAACAGGAGATCTCCCGTGAATACGTGATGGCTGCAGTGACGAGCTACGCGGAACAGAGGCTCCAGCAGATCAACCAGAGGATCATGAGCGCTGCGCGGCTGCTCGAGATCATCAACCGCTTCAACCTATATGCGGAAAAGCGAAAGAAAATGTCGTCGGAGGAGATTATCGATGACATGCGGAAGAAGGACATTAAGTTCGAAACCGTAATGGCCGACGTCATCGACCGGAGAACGGGACAAAAGACGACAGCGACAATTGCGTTTACGGTCTCCTATGAGGGAACAGACCCTCAAATGGTCCAGCAGGTAGCGACCATCCTCGCGTCCCTCTACCTCGAGGAGAATATGAGGGTAGTTGATCAGCAGACGGAAGGGACCACGAAGTTCCTGGAAGAGGAAATGAAATCCGTTCAGGCCTCGCTTGCCGATCTGGAAAAAAAGATCGCGGATTACAAAGAAAAACACAACAGGGCCTTGCCTGAACTGTTACAGTTTAACCTCCAGAACATGGACTGGAACGAGCGGAACCGGGACCAGTTGAACGAGCAGCTCAGGTCTCTTCGGGAAAAGGAGAGCTATTACCAGACACAGCTAGCAACCATAGCTCCAGACACGATAAATCAGGACAAAGAACGGCTTAAGGACCTGCGCGTCTTACTTAACGGCCTGAAGGCGCGGTATTCGGACGAATACCCCGACGTGATCAAGACTAAAGCGGAGATAGCCACTCTCGAAAGAAAGCTCCAGCAACAGGCCAACGAACCAACTGTACAGCAGAAACCGGACAATCCCGCCTACGTCGCACTCGCTTCGCAACTTGCAAGCGTCCAATCGGAGATCAAGTCTGTCAAACGACAGATCGATGATCTCGATAAGAAGCGAGATGATTTCAAGCGACGGCTGGAAGCTTCCCCTAAAGTGGAGGAAGGGTATAAGAACCTCATGGTTGAAAGGAACAATACGCAGGCAAAATATGACGATCTCATGAGGAAGTACATGGAATCAAAGGTAGCCCATGGCTTGGAAAAGGAGCAGATGGGAGAGCGCTTCACGCTGATCGATCCGGCCCGACTTCCGGAAAAACCTGTACGGCCAAACCGTCCCGCAATTTTTCTGATTGGGCTCATTCTGGCAATTGGCAGCGGAGCGGGGGCAGCATCACTCCAAGAGGCATTCGACCGGTCCGCCAGGAAGACGGATGATCTGGCAAAAATCTTTCCGTTTCCGGTCCTGACGGAGATCCGGGAGATCATCACCGTCGAAGAGGAAAAGCGTAAAAAGATGCGGTTCAGGACGACTATCGTCTCTTCGCTTCTTATCCTAATTATCATTGTCCTGGTCATCCATTTTTTTGTAATGGATATGGATATCTTATTGGTCCGTATCATGAAACGCCTGGCCATTTGAAGAGGTAAATATGGTGAGACAGAGAGAACCGATCATGAACAAGATCAAGGAAGCAATCGCCTCTATCAGGCGAAACGGCGGTAACGGGAAACCACAAAAGCCGCCGCCATCCGTCTGGGACAATGCCTCTGAACAGGACAAGGAAAGGGCAGGGTGGGTATCTCCTATCTTTAGCCGGTCCCGGATGGTCATGCTGGATCCGTTGGTCCTCGCGAAGAACCGGTGTCTCCCGTGTCTTGATAACGCCGTGACATTGGAGTCCATCGGAGTACTGCGAACGCAACTCCTGCAGCGTACAAGGGACACGTTCTCAAACACGATTATGGTCACGAGCGCGCTACCCGGCGAGGGGAAATCTCTCACCGCTATCAATCTTTCCTTCTCCATAGCGCGTGATTTCCAGCATACGGTCATGCTGGTGGATGGTGATCTGCGAAAACAGAGCATCCACAAGTACCTGGGTTGCGACGGAGAAAAGGGGCTCATCGATTATCTTACCGGCAGCACGCCCGTGTCGGAACTGATAACCTGGCCTGGCACGGAGAAAATGACTTTCATCTCCGGCGGTCGGCTTGTCCAGGAAAGCGCCGAGGTCCTCGGATCCAGGCGAATGCGGGAGCTAATACCGAGCTTGAAAGGGCGTTATCGGGACCGGTACATCATTTTAGACGTGCCTCCCATTCTGACCGGCGCCGATGTGCTGACGCTGGTGCCCTTAGTCGACAAGATCATCGTCGTTGTTCAAGCAGGAAAAACCTCAATGGATGACGTTAAGAAGGCACTTCAGTATCTTCCGAAGGAAAAGATCCTGGGCCTGGTTCTGAACCGCAGTTAACGCAATCTCGAAAACAAAAGGTGGTACGATGGAAAAAATGACGAAGATCATTGAATTCCTCAAGATACTCATGGACAGGAAGTTCACGGGATCCGTCAAGATCAAGTTCAGTAGAGGGACTGTCGAGCGCGTGGAGCAGTTCGAAGAAATATTGAAAAACAAATAACCATGGTCCCTCGCTGACTTGCTTGTTGCTGGAGCACTAGAAAGCCCGGTGGAGAAAAATGCGCGCATCTAATACAAACGCGCTAAGTTATGTTACACAATCGCCTGATTTTGTGTTTGGACCACGAGTAAAGCGTCTTTTGAACTGTAGCCCAGATCGACTCAAGATTATCGAACCACCGGTTGGTGGTT